>Ga0182004_10000389_pt1 | contig 25549 bp, 16 predicted proteins | sample Sormic07211540_1_FD_120479 | JGI IMG/M metagenome (GOLD analysis project Ga0182004, IMG submission 120479) | Endophyte microbial communities from Sorghum bicolor roots, Mead, Nebraska, USA - 072115-40_1 MetaG | ecosystem: Host-associated > Plants > Roots > Unclassified | place: USA: Nebraska...
AGAGAGAGAGAGAGAGAGGTAAAAATAGCAAAAGCATGGGCTACACGACCGCCAACACTCAAATATAGGCTTCGCGGTCACCAGCACTCAAACACACGACCTTAGGCTTCATGCGTTTGTTCCCTAACCATTCCACCCATAAGATACTTGTGTCTATTTCAGGTATTCGTCCTCCTTAACCTTATTTTGAAACAAGTATTTAGGGTCCTAAATAAATTCAAATAAAAAATATTGTCAATTACAAAGTTTTATAACTCTTTGATGAGATCCATGACTTTAGTTTTGGTTATTTTTTCATCTGAGGTCCTTTGAAAATTTTTGAATTTTAAATTTGAGAAAATTCAAATATAATTTTTCTAAGATACATGATTTCAAACAAAAACATTGTCAACTACAAAGTTGTTCAACTCTTTGAGATAAATAACTTTGGCTTTGGTCATTTCTCCATGATTGTTTGAAAAAAATCAAATTTCAAATGTGAGAAGTTCAAACATAATTTTGTTGGATGGATGATTTTAAATAAAAAAGTTGTTTCAACTATAAAGTTGCATAACTTTTGGTCATTTCTCTATTTATATGACTATATATAAAGCCTATGGATTCTTTGGTATCTTGTGATGAGTATTTCGGCATCAAAACGATCTCAAATAAAAAAATTGAAGCATAGAGTTGTACATCTCGTCAAGTACTATAACTTTGAGTTCGGACATCATATGACAAAGCTATTAAGGTTTTCATAGGATTGGGGAAAGGATTGGCATGGCTGAGAGAGGAGGCGGTAAGGATGGCAGCATGACTATGGAGTAGGGGAGGTGCAACGGAAAGAGGAGAGGTTAGCGTTGTAGGAGAGGTGCAACGGAAAGAGGAGAGGTCAGCGCTATAGAGGAGGTGACGACGATAGGTGTGGACCGTGAGAGGGTTTGATGGGCCGACATAGGTTGGATTTGGTGGGTAGGGTTGAGGGGGCCTAGGCTTAGAAACGTGATACCATTTAAATAAGCAAGGATAATGGTTTGGGAAACACCACCCCACCCACTTCATATATATGTATAGCCATATGTAAGAGTTGTACAAGTGTTTGTACACTTAGTGGCACAACAAATATGTCAGCTATACATAATTCTTAATATTAAGAAATCTGGACTCAACCTATAATTAAGGGAGGTAAGTAAAAAAATGATGTAAAAGAAGGCCTAATTCGCCTGAAACTATCAGTGGGTCAGTGTCACCAGTGCTTGGTGCACTGCGCGCTTATTAATCGATAGGTTGCTTTGGTTGCGTTTTTTTCAAATCTATATAGTCAAATTTTGTTTCACAGACTGAAATCCCTACTTACCCGCATTTGGGTTCCTAGGGACTTTTTGTTTCACCGACTGAAATCCTTATCGTTACACATGTTAAGGTTTGTTTTCACGAGAAAACCAACCGACATTGGAACAGAAAACACTCAAATTGCACAGGATTTGATTGCAGAACTTGTGCATTGCAGAAGCAAGAGGGTGAGCCAGCTAGACAGTTTCAGTTCGTCATTAGTCAGCACAAAGTTTCCAGCTCTTATGTCAGTAGAACATCAGTAGGGATAGAAAGAGAGATGTCGAAATATGATATGAAATCTCCAAGTGGAGAGGGTATGCATGTCAAAGCGGAGGGGTTCAAGATTTTTTTGGCATTTTGCCCATACAGGAGATATCTGCACAGTGATGATAAACGCTGACTCTGAATTTGAGTTGGCACATATTTTTGAAAAAAGTATGTAGCTCTCTGCCTAGTTCCAAAGAGCCCCAGGGAGAAAACGACAGAAGAAAACGTGCGATTTCCAGTGCCATTTTTCAAGACTGCCATGTTTTATAATTGGAGATAGTTTCAGTAGGAAAACACAGAAGCAAACATTTATAGTCAAGGGAAAAAGAGTACATAGTGCTAAAAGCACCAGAAGCAAGGGAAAAAAAAGAGTAAAAGTAAATAGCATATACAGTCAATAGATCAAAGACCTGAATCACTTAGAAATTGGTCAAAAGTATATGCTTGCGATTTAGTGCGTCTAAAGGGAACCCATAATATGCACATAAGTTCCACATGTGAAGGACATGCATGTTAAAGCAGAGGGTCTCAAGATATTTTGCACATACATGTAGGGGACCCATACACAAGATAACTGCACAGTGATGGCAAAAACGTTGATGAATTCAAGATGGTGTATAGTTTTTGAAAGTATGTACCTCTGCCAGTCTGCCTAGTCCCCAGAAAGTCCAGGAAGGAGAAAAACAGAAGAAAACAAACTGTTTCAAGACCCATTTTTCAAGCTTGCGATATTTTATAATAGGAGACAGTTTCCCAATCTAGCTTTGTCATAGGGCTTAAAGCAGATATTTTACAGAGGCAATCATATCCTTAAGGAAAGAGAGTATAAATTAATAGCATATATAGTCAATAGAGCAAAGGCCTGTTTCACTTAGAAATTAATCAAAAGTATAGGCTTGAGATTTAGTGCATCTGAATCAAGCCTATAATGTGCACATAATTTCAAATGAACCATTAGGTGAGAAGCCACATAGAAGGCCTGGGACAACAAAAAACACTAATTAACTTTGGTGAGTTTAATGTTGTTCTTCGACAGATTCACTAAAACACGCTGCAGAAGCCTGATAAGGTGGGGTCCATGGCCATCATTATATATGATTTCAACCTTGAGGTTCTCACACAGCAAATCCAGTCCACGAAGCTCAGAAGATGAGATACTGTTGCACATGGGCATTCGTTTCTTTTTGCTAGAACATTTTGGGAACTGTAAACAGCATAAAAGATGTAAGATAATGCACTGTGTTCGTTAATTAAGTTAAAAACCAACCAACAGTATACCTCGCAGCACTGCAAAGTGAGCTTCTCAAGAATAGGAGAACCCCAAAGAAAGAATACCAATGTCTTGAAGTCATCACTGAGATCACATCTGTCCAGAAATAAGCTCCTCAGGTTCTTGAATTCTTGGAATCTGGGTTCCTTACCAAGCACCTGTAGTACATTAGATAGTGCCATAACATTATTGGAGTGAATAAAATGGAACATTGCAAGAGACAACAAAAGCATACCCTTGTCCCGACACCCGACAATTTAAAATTTGTCGAGTTAGATATGCTACAAAGAAGCTTGAATTGATCGCCCTCAAGTTTACTTCCTCCGCTATAATTATATTTGTGATGCTGTAGATGAATAAAAGCCTTGGCAACGGATGGCACCTCATTTAATGAAAAGCCACCACGAAAGTTATAAACATCCACAGCCAGATGCAGATATGTAAGAGCAGGTGCCAAGATAATAAGCAAACAGGCATCAGTATTTGAGCCACCATCAATAACCAATGTCTTCAGTGTGGGTGATATAATCTCAGAAAGACTGCGGCATTCACAATTTTTCAGAACCAGGGTCTTCAACGAGTCGGAGGTGATTGACTGAATTTCACATCTGCAATCGTCTAGCTCCAAATCCTCCAAAGAGCGGCAAACTGAACTAACACGCTTCACAAAATGGTCATCAAGAAGTACATGGCAGAGATGCAGCCTTTTGAGGCGCCAAGGACCAGAGCTCAGTCCCAGCTTACTGGCATGATCCGGGGTGCAGTATTTCATGGCGCGACAGAGCCATCGTGCTGCCAGTCTATTGCTAAACACAGGTGCTCTGGTTTGGTCAATATGCAGCCGGAATGAATCCAATTGTGCAATGTTACAGCGGCTCATCAGGATCACGGCAAAATCCTCAAAATCCTCCCAGTCCTTGTACTTGGTGAAGTGCTTGTTGAAAGGACGCGGTTGCAATCTGTCACTGTCAGAATCAGAGGTATCACTGTCGGAGCTCGAACTGTCGTCGCTACTGGAGAGACGGATGACGGGCGCCTTGCTGTTAAACTCATCAAAGTCGATGTCGAGGCATGGCACCGAGCGCCAGAGGTGCCTCCACCGTGTGGACAGCACGCATGTCTGGACCGCCTGCCGGGCTTTTAAGAATGACATGATGGTGTGGAGGAGGCAGTCCGGGAGAGAGCTCAGCCGGTCCGGGCCGCCGGCCGCGGATCCGCCGACGACACCACTTGCGCGGGCGCGCTTCCTGACGGCATCCTCAAGCTCCATGGCGTGCCCTGCTAGATCGATTACTTGATGAGTCGCACTGCTAGATCGAAGACGGCGCAAGGTTTCGAAAAATAGCGAAGCATTTTGCGGAGTCAAGCAAACCAGTCCGGGGTACGGGAAATGAGCGAAAGATGGGTGGTCCGCGAATGGGGGCTTACCGAGCACCGCAGCCTGAGCCGTCGTGGTAACACGCGGCCGTGAGAAGGGCGGCGCCGGCGCGAGCCGGGGCGAGGAGTTTGCCTAAAACCCTCGACGGAGAGACGGGGGGACGATTTGGTGGGGGAAGAAAGAGGAGCAGAGCGCCGAGCAGTTCTGGGCCGGCCCAATTGCCGCGACCGAGTCATGAATTTTTGTCTATATACGGCCTATAAGGACCCACTTGGCTTAGGGTTTAGAAAAAAAACATATCAATAAATTTATAAATCTAATTTATCTAAAAAAATACAAAACTCATTTCATAATCTTTATCACTTGTATCGTATAGGTCTAGTTTACAAAAACCGAACAAATTTGGTTTTACTTTTTAATACTTTTGTGATTTATCGCGACACCCAAAAAAAATATGAAAGGAAATTGATCAATTTAAATTTGAATGTCTGAAATATAAAATAGCTAGTAACAAAACCAATAATTAGCCAGCACAAAGACCAATTTCAACACATAAGAACAGTTGTATGACAAATCTATCACAAAGAAAGATCGTATGAACTTTATACTAAAATCTTCGATGGTCAATCAATTTTTTTGCATACCAGGTTTGCATATTAATCATACTTTAGCAAGCTCCTAAAATTCCAGCTCAGTTCTTGTGGACGTTGTCCGGTAAGTAAGCATAGAGACGACACATGAACTCTTAAGCCAAAAGAGTTCTCACATTAGCTATGTCTTTGTGTCAAAGCCTCCCTCCACCTTTGGTCCTCTATAGTTGGCCAAACGGGTGGCCCGGACCTGACACTATACGGTACTATGCGGCACTATGTCTATCGTGCCGTGCCGTCTCGGACCATCGTGCCAAACTCTCGACCCAGGCACGGCACTATGGCTCCTTAACCGTGCCGTGCCGATAGGCACTGTGGCCCATCGTGCCCGTGCCGGTCCGTGGCTTCAGGAGAAGTCGAGAAGCTCATTGCGCCCTGCCTCAAGGAGAAGATGAGCGCTACCGCTGTCGTATAGTCAGACGGGAGAAAGAGTGACCGCAACAAGGATGTGTTTGCGCCGCCGACTAGGGAGTTAGGGTTTAAAAGAGTTGTGTGATGCTTATATACATGACTCAGAATACATTCAATGGTCATGATCTATCCTCAAAGCATCAGATGATGGAAATAATCATGCCAGCATCGTGCCAGCCTATTAATCGTGTTGTGCCCGTGCCGGCACTGTGGGCCGAAGTTGCGGTCCAGGCACGGCACTACCACCGGGCCGTGCCGTGCCTGGACCGTGCTTTTTAGTGTCGTGCTCGAGCCGGCCCATCGTGTTAGTGCCAGATGGAAATCTATATGGTCCTCTTAAGAGTAACTCCAACAATTTTGCAAATAGGTTTGACATTTTTGTTTTTTTGCTAAAACTCTCAAAATCTTATATCCAATAGTTTGGCAATTGGGCTTGGCATTTATAGTAAGTTTGTAAATTCTCCTTATTTCTTGGTATTTATACACGCCTAGAATAGGCTTAGCATACTGCATGCGCGCACTTTTATAGCAAGCTCACAACTTGATGCTTCTTTGTTGATCTCCGAAAGCAACAGAAACAAAAGTTGTACCTTTGATGCGACAGAAACAAAATAATTCGTGCTGCTGGTGGCCTGGCCCTCCGATAAGAACTAGTGTGCGAGAAGAAGCGATTTCGTGCAAATGCTGATCAGTGCAAGTTTGTCCAGTACACATTTTTAACATTTTTTAAGAACCGATCGGAACGTCATGTCGGAACCCGCCGCAAAACGCCGGCGCGAAGAAACTCGCACGAAGAGAAGGCCGCGCGCGTGATGTAGGCCAGTGCGTGGGTTTACGATTTTTTTGCCAAGTCAAAATTGTCAAACACTTGGAGATGTCCTTTTTTCCCTTTCCATATCGTTTTGGGAGTTGGCAAATAATATTATTTGCCAAACAAAATTTGCAAAACTGTTAAAGTTGCTCTGTATATGAAAAGTGCTATTGAAGCCAACATTTTCTCCAGTGGAAGGCACAAAGCTCCATCTTCATTGTGTTCGGCCTGTGCCCGTGACTCTGTCCTAAAAGTAGCTTTTTTTTGTTTCTCTACTCTACAGGCTAATGCTCGAAGGCCACAATGCATACCAGTGTAGCTGCTTCATTTTTTATCTGACGAGACCATTGACTCTTCTGCAAGGGTCTCTGTCACAATGCAGGGCTACACTATGCTGTTACATAGACATTTTGTGCAAACGTGTATGTTGGAGCAGCACGCCATGTTGTAGCCTTAGGCAAGCCCTTAGTCCATGCCCCTGTGCCACTTTAGCCTCCGCCATATGTTTCCTCGGAGATTTGCGCCAAGTGCCTCGAGGTCAATGCATAGTAGGTCTCTGTCGAATGCCTCCCTTCACCTCTGGTCCTCCTCATCCATTACCTGGTGCCACTTTAGCCTTCGACGCACGCTTTCATGGAGATTTTTGCCACCCGCGGAGGTTGGAGCACAATGGAGGTATGTTCGTTTAGGCGATAAGTTATTAAGTACTATTTGTTAATTTGTTATGAGAGAAAAACATTGTCCTAAGCGAGGTTGTGGGTCGCTATTGGCCCCATGGATGCGGAGCTGCACAACGTGGAGGTAGGCGAGCGCGTAGATGTTCCCTAAAAGCATGTATCGTGGATAAATACATGTGGCAAAGAGTATGTACATAATAATGTTCTGCAGCATCTCTTTTATGATTTATATATATCAAAGAGAAAACACTATATGTAAATTCAACAATTACTAGTATAGAAAATGTTTGTACAAACAACATTTTTTATTCCATTGGCGGCATTGTGAATCATCGGTGTAAAAGGCAGTGGAAATGGTAACGTCTCACTTGAAAATCACATGCATAAATAATTACACAAACAGTTGGCTTAAGCCTACCATCGTTGTAAACACCCACACCACTGGAGAATTCTGATGAGTGTTGGACGGGTGGACTAAACACTAGCTAGGTGTGGGTTAATTATAGCCTAAATTCAGGCGCTATTGAGCAAGATATCATCGGAGAATTCTGGTGATATTGTTTTAGTAGTCGGTCTTCGTGTGCTTGAGTTGTTGGTCGCTGTACTCTAGTCCGGTAGTTTTTTTATTCAGTTTTCACTCAAACAAAACTGGGCCGTCATCCCTTTTTTTTCTTCTTTTAATAAAAATTATGGCAAAGCTTTTGTTGTCCTTTGTAAAAAAGACCGATGATATTGTTCGGTGTCCCATTTGATTTGTTTCTTCATGTCTTCTTGATAGGATTTCTTCTACTTGATGTCGGCTTCTTGATCTATGTGTTGATGACGAGATCTTTATGTAGTCTTTGTCCAAGCCATCCTTGCATCTATTTGAACTAAATACCTTATATACTAGCAAACATCATTAGTGCAATTGATCATGTTATCATACAATCACCAAAATCAAACAGGTTCTAGCTATATGCCATTTTCCTTATAGCGTGCATGTTAACGTTGCCTTTCATTTATAACTGAGTCTAGGGTTATTTCATCTAAAGGCTTGTTTGGCTGCACTCGTATCCACCTCAATTCATGTATGTTCTGATGGATTGGAGTGAAATTAGTTAATATTTCACCCCAATATATATGGATTGACGTGGATACAGGTGCAGGCAAATACATCCTAATTTTTTTTATCCTTTGGGACAAATTTTGAATGTTTTCATACTATATATCTTTCAAGACAGATGGATTATTAATAATTCTAGTTATCCATCTAATCTCTAACATGTACAACTACATATATTGGCCTTTTTCTAATAGATATTTTCTACTCCCTCCGTCTTGAAACAGAGTGCATTGTGACTTCTAAAATTTATATTAAAATACAATGTATTCTACGTAATGACTATGTTTCGACTTGGCAAGATTTGTTAAAAAGAAAGCCACAATTTGAGGAGAAACTCTATAATTAGAATAATCTATGGGTACATGTGTTGTTTGAGTGTTTCTTTAAGTTGTCTTAAAATTCATAGAACACACTATAGTACAGGACAAACAGAGCAGTTGTGCTTTTATGAAGGGAAGTCACCCAAAGCAATGATAATAATGCAAGCCAAGGGAAAGATGGCACGTATAGACGGTGTGGCAGAAACAGTATATGTTGATGTATAATTGTATATATAGTTCGAAAAGACCCGTATCTGAGTTTCATCCTTCTAGCTGTTGATTGGTGTCTCTCCCTTGTTCTGCTGCAATGATAGCAGTATCCAACTATCATCCACTAAGCTTCAAAAGCCAAAGATTACGTGCCTAACAATCGTCCAGTAGTTATGATGGGTGGAGATGATACTGATAACAGCTGGTGTTCCTTTTCTTCATTTTTCCTTCGATGGGCAGCTTGTTTAAATTACTAGCTAAAGGAACAAACCAAAAAGGTGGTTGGGTCCCTCTTAACAGTGGTTGGTAAGCAGTGGGTGGGGTGGCATTTGGATTATCCTAATCCTCCCATGAGGACATGAAGTGACTGCTGCCTCCATGGCTATTTAAAGCCCCTTCTTCTTCCTCGGTGCATTGCAAGCGTGGGAAGGGAGATCACTGGAAGGGAGAAAGAAATGGAGCATGAAGAAGAGCTGCCTTCATCTTCTTCCTCCTTGGGTTACCTGATGCAGTGTAGGATCTGCCACGAGGAAGAGAACGAAGGGCGCGCGATCATGGAGTCTCCTTGTGGATGCTCCGGCTCTCTCAAGGTACATAGGAACTAAACACACATCATTCAAATTCTTGGTCTAGGTTTCTTGAGGCAATTTTCTTACTTGAAACTACTGCATGATGGTGTTTTGACATTGGTATGCTAATGTAACGTGAAACCGTGCGTATGCAAAATGCATGCAGTATGCTCACAGGGGATGTGTGCAGAGATGGTGTGATGAGAAGGGGAGCACCCTCTGTGAGATTTGCCTTCAGGTTGGTTTGCTGAAATGCTGCTTTTCTTTGTGGGTGGCTAGAAAGTTGTAGTTAGTGGGAAAGGTGTCAGCTAAGCTCACTTTTCCTTCTTTATGGACTGCAATTAAGAGTTGACATGTACATGGTTCGTGAAACCTAAGCAAAGAGATATTTCTTTGAGGGTGAACAAAGTAGGTCTACCTTTCAACCGTAAGCAAGTGCAATGTGGTGTAAAATATTAGCTATATACCTTGTGCCGGCCCTTCTTCAGCAATGACATGTGAATCATGAATAGCACACTTTATTACAAACATCGGCCAGAACCATAAGAAAACATTATATATTCATCCTTTTGGTCTAAGCTATATCTTCTAAAAGGAAAGGAAAGGAAAATTGATGTTTATCTTTTTTTCTGCTTCCAGAATTTCGAGCCAGGCTACACAATGCCTCCAAAGAAAACTCCGGCGATTGAAACTGCGGTCACTATCAGGTAGTTTCTCTCTAGTCTCTACACATGCACACATTCTTGCCTCTATCTACACAATCTATTGCATTGTCCAATCGACTCACAGGCTGATGGATTAATAAAAAAACATACTCCCTCCTCCGTATAGGATTTTAGAGTATGGCCTTGTTTAGTTCCCGAAGTGAAAAATTTCGTGACACTGTAGCACTTTCGTTTGTTTGTGGTAATTATTGTCCAATTATGGACTAACTAGGCTCAAAAGATTCGTCTCGTCAATTTCGACCAAACTGTGCAATTAGTTTTTATTTTCGTTTATATTTAATACTCCATGCATGCGTCTAAAGATTCGATGTGACGGGGAATCTTGAAAAATTTTGGATTTTTTGGTGGAAGTAAACAAGACCTATGTTTAGGTCAAACATTAAGAATATAAATCATCAATAATTTTTAAATTGCTAATTAAGTTTGTAAATGTGAAAATTATATGAATAGATTTAAATATTTTTATAAAAATATACATATATCTTTTTTCCCTAAATATTTTTATAAAAATAAGAATCAAAGTTGTGCTTTGGAGACCGTGTTGTTGTCTTAACGACTTCTAAATCCTATTCAGAGGGAGTATAATGTACTATGTCCTAGCTGACTATATTTAGAACACAGTTTTTGGTGCATACATATTCAACATGTGCATCCTCATCGTCCAATATTGCATGTAATCCAAATTGGTAGTGTGAAGCATAGTGGGGAAGTGTGAAGTAGCAGTGAGAGAGTAAAAATACACGAATCTCAAAGCACTTTTGTCAAATTAACAAGTACATGTTGAGCATGTATATGCTACATCACATTAGCTTAGCTGGCTAGTGTCATGCAACTAACTGCCATGTCCTCCAGCAGCAGTAACAGAGATGCCCGCCCTTCAACGGAAACGTACAGATCATTAGGTAGCACATTGTTTTCGAACAGCATACAGTCATTCAAACCCCGACAAAAGCGATTAGGCTGCTAACAACCGGAGGTTGATGAGATCTGATCCATGCATGTCACCACTACACATTTAAAATGGCCAGACTGGTAGACCCAAGTCCTACCCAGCTACTTCATGCCAAGGCAAAGCATATCTTTTGCATCCAGGTATACCACAGGGTCTGGAGCATAAACCATCTACGATCTCATAGCAAGACACATCTAAGCAAATTGCTGTTTGGAAACTGGCGCTTTCGCCGCCCTCAACGAACCAATCGACATTTGGGAGTACACCAAAATTGCATAGAAGATATAAGTTGGCGATAGAGGTTTTCATAGAGCTTATGCAGCAATTATATATGCATAATATGCTGGTATGCGCTTAACTAGCAATGTGATAGCTACTAGAAATACCCTCTTCATTGCAACAATGAACAGAAAAGACAGCTGCACTCAACGGTATGTATGACCTGTGACTGAGCTGTGCTGTTGCATGGGCAAGAAAGAGTGGTCCTGTCAAAAGCGTGTGTCCAAAACCAAATCACAGACACTGTCAATGCACATCCACCTAGCACCTCCAGCTAATGTTCCGGCCACTTGGTGTCCTCAGTCACAATACATAACATTAACCCATTGCATCTTCACGCAACTATGCACTGCAGCCACTAGATTCACCATTTGTCAAAGTGCTCCAGTTACGGAAACCTAGTTATTACTTATTAGTGGTGACCAAGGACTTGGAATTTTAATTTCGTCCAGAAACTTCAGACCAAAATTTGAATTTGAGAATGTTAACTAACCATCCATTCTTTCAAAACCCATTAAACTAGTTAAAATTAAAAATGCATTCATTCAAGTGGGCCTGTATACTTTCTATACTGCGAGTCCGGTCAAATTGGCAACCATCTAAATTTTGTCAGTAAATGGAACTCTTCTGTCAACTGATCGTGTAGTGAACATGAGGACATGCAACCTTTGGAATCTCCGGAGGGCTCCATTGACGGTGCAGATTACACCAGGTGCTCCTACGCCGCAGATCAATGCGCCACATGGTGCCGGTCGCTGGCGATCACGGTATAAAGTGTTTGAAGTCATGCAGCGAATTGAAATAACCGTCCTTCAGTTCAGGACGAGTCCTGATCCATGCTGTCTGTCCACTGGATTCTGACTTCTGCAATCCTGTGCAGTTCACCATTATGCTGTTGGCATGGCATCTGGTTGCAGTAGTGACGGTTGAAGCAGCAGATCACTGCGCGTTCAGTCTCCTGACAGTGAGTTCACTGTTGGCATGACCCAGAAGGAAAAAAGGTTTAAGTAACCTGATTTGATGGAGTATAAGCTGAGCCTATGTTTCTTTGCAGATGTACTTACTTCGTGCTGCTGGTATCCTGCTGCCGCTCTATGTTGTCATGCGGCTGATTCGCATCGTCCAGAATGGGCAGAGGCAGTATCGGTTGCAGCTGCTGGAGGTTAGTCCTGACTCCTGTTCACTGATTTCTTGAGGGCGCAGATTATAGTCGAATCAAAACATGCTGAGCTTTCTCCTCTTTTTTCTCTCTATTTCTACAGGACCAAAGAAGAAATGCATCAACTATATGAATTATATGCGTGACCACGAGAAGGACCAGCTAGTTATTAATATTCATTAAGCCAATGAATTTAAATGAATCTTATGGAAGGTTGTACAGATGTACATTATGTATTACTGGGGAATTTTTCAAACAGAACATCATTTGTAAACTTTCAGTATACATACCGTTGGTGCAGTGAAAAACAGCAGCATTTTATTCCTGCTTTTCCGAACGTTCATTATGCTGCTAGGGAATGTTCAAACAGAACATTATGCATACCTTCAATAAGAATATAAGGTTACACTTATTTGCTTTTGGTTTTCCTCTGTAAAAGAAAGAAGAATATAAGCTCAAATAAGGAGAAGATAAAATGGAATCAAGTCAAAACATTCATATTCATCAATTTTTTCATAGTTGATGGTGGTGGTATCAAGGAGATGATTTAATCTATCAAGTCTATAATTTAGAGGGAAATTTCAGTGTCAAAATCCTAAGGTAACCTCAACAAAGGAAGAAAAAACATAACTAACAGAGCACTGTGCTTCATCATTTATCATCCTGTAATTCTTTTCCACTAGCAAGTGGCGGCAACCGGAGAAACTAAGCAAGATAACAATGAAAATGGCACTTGTACATAACACCTCAAATAAAAAAATTATGTCAATCAGTGACAGAGGAAGAACAATTTACTGCTATCTTGCTTGTACTCTGGGCACAGAGTTTCTATGTTAGAACAATCGTACATCCAGGTTGTCAGATTTTTTTTTTTTACATAAATTAGGACAATACATGAATCCAGGTCAAGTTTCACAGCCTTATGTATTTATTCACGTGAAATACACTAAATAGTGACGACTGGACATAAATAGTGCAGTCTGTACAAAGACCACAGAAGTACTAAAGAAAGTAAATAACTCAATGCCAGCAGATGCAGTTCAGAAGCAAAGATTTGAACCAAATGAACAGCCGGATCTTGCGCAAAATTCAGGCTCAGAGTCATGCCATTCTCATTGCTTCCAGTTTTATCCTACCAATCTAGTGATCCAGACAGATTAATCCAGGAGTGAAGCAATAGAAAACAAGATCTGCAGACTGCAGCTATCAGAATTAACTAGGAGCAGGGATTGGAATATAGAAAATTGAGCCAATCAAACATAATAAGCACACCAAAGTCGCAAAATGGTGAAGCAGTGCCCAGAGTCACGGGAACTAACAAACTCAATAGTAGATATTTGTTAGCCTCATACCAACTGAGTGCCAAGCTGGAAACACTCATCACACGGTAGACCAAAAGATCTGCATGTGCTGTGATACATTTATTAAGGTTTGTTGTCTTGTACCCTTGTTTAAATCTATTTACAGGAATACCGAGTATAAGAAGACAAGAACATTTCAAGAATGTGTAATATGATGGAACTGAAAGTTTGGAGGGAAGAAAAATTACTAACTTGTAAGTGATCTCCACAATAAGCACTGTAGAGATCAATAGAGAACAGCATAATGCATAATGCAGATCTAATGCTCAAAGGACCAACAAATGTCAAAGAACCACGGCAACAGAGCTCCAGCACAATCACAACTTCACAAGGTAAGTCGAATGCAACTGTGTAGCATTTTGTTAACAGAAAGTGTGTCCACAAAGGAGCGCAGTGCATGAACTTTACAGTCTGTGAATAGCTGCAAAAACTCCACTCAGACCACGAAAGAAGTCAATATTATAGTCAAACTTTTCCCAACTCTAGGCATTTAAATATTTGATAATGATGGTGTTTTCTTTGTCATGGCATGAAAAAAGAAACAAAGAAATAACTCAGGTAGCTAATTTAATCAAAGAAACAAACAAGCCTAAACAATAGGGAGCTGTATCATATTACCATGTGAATAATAAGTTTTTCTTAACACAATGTGATAAATGCATTGATCTCAAAAGCCAAAACAATGAGTGATAATAAAATAGTAAAATAGATTTTGTAAGTTACAGGTGCTAATCAAAGAGCAATATGCTTTAGGTGTGTCTTGAAGAATGTTAAAAGGCATCAAACATAATTAAGCATGTGGCCTTGTATCTTGAACAATTTTTTTTGAATGTCAGGTCACAATTCTTAAAGTTGACCTGAAAAGACGAAACAAGATCTGTAGTTCAATTTGCCTGGTACCCACGAATAGCTTTCTTAATAGATTGCTAAATGCCACGTGTCAAATAATGAGTGGTAAAGAAGCATTTAGAAGCTAGAATTAGTAGGTGAAACCGTGAAAGAACAGTAACCTTAAGTGTCTTGAAGAATGTTAAAAGGTATCAGAAATAATTAAATATTCAGTGCTCTCTATCTTTTAGATTTTTTTGACTGGTGTTCGATTTTTTTAATCATCAGGTCAAAATTATATACTAAAGCTTGATCTGGAAGGATGACACAAGAATATCCCGACCAGACCAAGCATGCCACATCTTTAACATTCCCAACAGGCAACAGTTTAATGTCAGTGCAAGGACTACTATACCAGCCTCAAATCGTTGATACAGAAATCTCTGACAGTTCCACACAGCACAAAAGATCAAAGGTAATGTCCTTGGGTCCTTCACTTTGCATAAACTAAGATCAACAGTTCTTAATGACACACAAGAGCTGGTTTTGACTCATGAGCTGTACTGTACAAGATGAAAGTGATCGAATGGTAAGCATCAAAGGAGATGAAAATGACCTTGTTAGAACACAGCTAATTTTTGTATAAGGGCTTGATGACAATGTGAAAGGAACTTAGTTATCCAATACAGCATACATGAAAGTTTGCACAGGTTGACATCTGCTACAACATAGCACAGATGAAAAGGAACTTGTACGCAACTGAAATTTTAGAAAGAGGCCATTTTGAATGACCTAATGCAACTCTATATGGAACTGATGCTACAAACACACTTCTGAGAACTTATTTATCCAATTCTCTGTAAAATTTCTAGTGAATACGCATCTCAAACAGCAGAAGAAATTAGTCATTGTTCAGCAATGGCAAATTTGCTTTAGGGTGTATCTGGAAATACATATATTCAGCATAAGCCTTGTGGCCGTTCAATGCTTCATTTTAGCATTAAAGAGAATATAAACATGCTTGCTGGAATCAAGGAGTAGTGGATTTAATTTCCAGCTAGCTCTAAGCTATGAACATACAAATCATCAATATAAAAACACAAGCATCTAAAACTGCCCTAATGAGAAATATGACAGCTACAACATCAATTGACTCAACATTCTCGGTCGGAGCATATTCAAGAAAAACATTGTCAGCCCAACGAATATTAAGCCACGTACTCTTCGATGGCACATTACCATACAATGGCAATGGCAAAAAAAGGTAGCAGCTCTCCTTAGTAATCAAATTTCAAGCACCATGACAGCATGCCACATTCCTGCTGGCAGTGTGGTAATCTCGAAACATTCTATTACCAATCTGATTAGGTACAGTTCTCTTGACCCGACTCTTCATTCTATCTGCCCACTGAAAGAACACATTAGATGCATCGCATTTCCCCGCAAATTTCACTTTCAGAGCCAACTCATACAATATATCTGGTTTCCCAGCCTTAGAAAAATCTGCAGCAAACTTATTATAGTCTATCTGTGGAGCCGTCATCCCTTTATTAATCATCTCCTCAATATATTTATATGCCTCCTCTGGCCTGCCATGTCGTATATGCCCATTAATGAACACTGTGTAAGAGTTAACATCAGGACAAATACCCCTCCGGTGCATCTCCTCCCACACTGCACAACCCATTGCATAGTTCCTATCACCAAGGAAATATGACTTCATCATCATGTTGTAAGTATGAATTGTGGGCTCAAGTCCTTTCTTGATCATCTTCTTGTATATCCTTGCCGCATCGTCTGGCATTTTCCTATTTGTTAGCAGCTTAATCAGTGCGTTGTAAGTCCGAGCATCAGGGGGGCATCCCTTCTGTGTCATCTCCTCCAACACAGCAGTCACTCTGTCCATTCGCTTTGCATTCCCATATCCAACAAGCAAACATGTATAGGTAGCAACATCTGGTTGGCATCTGGCCTCCTGCATCTCCTCAAAGCACTCCATTGCCATGTCCATCTTCCCCCTCTTACAATGGTCGCGGATCAACATTGTGTAAGTCCACACATTTGGTGGAGGCCCCTTTGCCTTCATCAGCTCAAACATCTTCAAGGCCTCAGGTCGCCTCTGCCCACGCAGCAACCCCTCAATCATTGTGTTGTGGACGACAACATCTGGCTTCATTCCCTTCTCCAGCATCTCATTCCAAACCCGCCCAGCCTCAACCAGATTCCTCGCATTGCACCATGCCAGCATCAGTGCAGTATAAGAGCGCAGGTCTGGAGAGTACTGGCCATGCATTTTGTCAAACACCTGCCTGGCCTCCCTGCCCAATCCCTCATTGGCTAAAGCAACGAGCAAGCAATTGAATGACTCCACCCCATCATCAAAACCGTTCTTTTTCATTAACTCGAACACGCCGACCGCATTCTTGATTTCACCAGCCGCAGCGAAGGACTTAATGGCAACCTTGAAGGCGTCCATGGACAGGGCCCCCACCTTCCCCATCTCTTGGATTATCGCAACCATCATCTCGAACTGCCTCGTCTTGCCTAAGATGTGTAACATCTTGCAGTAGGTAATGGTGGTGTGGGTGAAGCCGCCGGACGCGGTGGCCCACCTGAAGAAGCGGTAGGACGGCCTGTGTGCATGCTTGAAGCGGTGGAGCACAGCGAGCACGACAGCCTCGCAGAGCGGTGGCGAGAGCGCGGATAGCGCCGCCTCCAGGTTCGCGTCGGCGCCGGCGGCGACGACGTCCGCGATGGCCGCGCAGACGCGGCCCACGACCTCGGGGTTGCTCGTCGCCGCCTCCTCCTGCTCCGACGCGCCCCCGTCTTCACCGGAGGCAGCCGAGGTGGAGAGGAACCTTCCGGCCGCGAAGCCCCAGAGCACGTCATAAGATCCACATGCCGGTGTCGCGTGGAGAGGGGAACCCGTAAGGGATCGGGATCTCGGCGGCGGCAGAGGGAGCGCGCCTCTGGGAAGCAGGACCGCGCCAGCGATGCGGGCGGAGCCGGAGGTCAGATGTGGTGGGGGCAGCGGTGCGGGGAGACGAGGTGTGCAAGAGGGGTGTGGCAGTAGAGGCGAAAGTGGACAGTGAGTGCGATGGAGATGATGATGAGGGCGAGGATGAAGAACGCCAGGCACGGGCATAGCATCACCGTCGCCGCGGAGGGCTCCCGCGGTGGCGAGTAGAGCGGCGGCGACTTGCTGGTCTCCATGGAGGGCTGCGGCGGCGCTGGCGGCGGTGATAGATGTGGGCTTAACGGCCATGGAGGATGGTAGAGGGTCGGCTGCGCCGGCCGATTTTAGATGCTGTCGTTTCTCTAAACTAAACTCTGTTTAGAACCTAGAAATTTCATATGAATCCCATTAACAGAAATTTGTTTAATTTTACATAATCTTTTAAACAGATTAAACCACCAAATCATGGTGACGAATCTTTTAAGCCTAGACTAGATAGTCTATGATTGATTATATTGCTATGTTGATGGTCTATTTGGCCCATTTACATCTCTTCACCTTCTTATCGATGGGAAAGGTGGTTGCTTGCACTAGATTTAGCTTACACTAGGTCTTAGGCAACACAACCTAAGTTAGGAAAAATATATGTGATGTGTTAGGGTTGAATTGTTAATTTTTGTAAGCATATATGACCTGATGATATTTTGTTATTTGCATTATGTTGTATGATCAGTTGTGGGAGACAAAATATCCTATTAATATGTATCTCATTAGAGCATCTCCAACAAAATAATTGTCTCATCTCAATACAAAAAATATGCAATATAAGCCTATGGTTGCTCTAATAGATTACTCACCTTATCCACAATATCAAAATTTTAAGTACTTCTTCTATCCTGAAATACAAGATATGCAAGTAATTTTATGATATTTTATGTAGCAAGACAAATGCTGCTAGTAACCTTTGGTAACCTTTTTCAGTTACTATATTTGGGTTGGTAATAGATATTAATGATAGGTATACATGTGAATATTGTTTTGGGAGTGTTTGCTCACCTAGTTTTTTGTTATAAATTTTGAACTCTCATATTTTCAGGGCAAAGTGAGTAGTTACTCAAAATCCACCCATCTCTCTCAACGTAGAAGATCCACCTCCTTTCCTCTATCCACTTTAGGTCTTGTTTGGAGGTAGTAGGATTGACATCAATGCAATGTATTGAGTTGAATTGGACTGGAACTTGAAATAAATCCAATCCAATGCGTCCCAACAAATGTGGATTGAAATGAATTCGACAACATCCAAAAAAAAGCCTTAAAGATATTGGTTATGCTAGGAGAGAAGAAGAATTAGCTAAACTACTAATTATAGAAGATCACCTATATAAGATTTTGAGGAGACGTGGGATATAAGGGCAATCCCAATTCTAGAAACTACATGTAGCTTCTATACCTATTAATTTTTATAGACACTATATATAGAAACTATGGTCTTAATTAATGGATAGTTTCTACAGAATAAATTTTTATCCAATCACATTTATTCTCTCTCAATTCTCAACCAATTTATATCACTTCAACCAATTTATATCACTTCTATGATTTTTGCTCTCTCTTCAATAACTACCTTGCCACATCAGTAAAATGTTTAGGTGGCACTACAGCAAAATGTTTAGGTGGCACTACAATAAATATCTATAGAAACTATGATGGTTGGGAGTGGCCTAAGTAACCAAGGCTTGTCTATTTTGAAGGATATCAACCAACTATCTTTTTTGCGCAAGAAGGTAAAGAGATGGACTACTAAAGGTCAGTTACAATTAACCAAACATAACCTACTGTAGATTAAGCTACCATCGACGACGATGGCACTAGGCGCTTGCAGTGAAGATTTCCTTTTTCTTAATCATCACTGGAGCATTTCACATGAATAATTTAATAGACGAATTACATAGATCGCATTTGCCAAACTAAAAACGGCTACAAAGATCAAATAAGCAACTACGAGTTCTAGTCACATTCACATCTCATAGTGTAATAGAAGGTATCCGTATAAGAACCACGAGAACCTAACACTAGTGCAAAAGTGGTGGTCGTTGCAGCAAGCTTTTTAAAAAGTGCCTGCTTTGAGAAGCCCCCCTTCAAGAAGCAATTCTGCATATATATTAGCAAAAAAGATTGCAAAGGCATACACTACTGAACTCCATCACCTACAGAAAATGTATTAGCAGTGGACTCGTTATTTCATTGCCAATGATGTTGCGGATGCCTCGGCTATCAATGAGAGAGGTTGACGAGCTTGTAGACAGGCAACAATGTCAAATGGGTGCAGCTCAGCTCCATCAAATATTAGATTGACTCCTGGTAAGGCCACATCCTTGGTGTTGGCATCCTCATGATCCGGTTTCACTGGTGTGGTTGGTTGTTCTTCAGAAACCGATCTTGTCGCAGCCTCATACACGGGAGTGAGTGCATATGATCTATCAAGATCCAAAAGCATGACAACCAGTCAACAAATTAGGATTACAAGAATGTTACTCGAACTATATATATAGCCAAGCCAAGCTCAGTCCTAAGAAAAATATATACCTGAGGATGCTCCCATCAAAGCTCAGAACTTCAGTGAAGCATCTCTGTCGTCTTGCTGGTTTTGCTCTGTCGTGTTCAGCATGGGGACTGGAATGAGTGGGCGTAGACGGATCATGGAATGGACTCCATCTGCCACTGACAATTTGCACTAGTTTGCGTGGGGAGTTGTTCTTTGAGCCTCCCCGCTGATTAAATAGCCTTGCTGTTGGACCAGTTGCTTGATACTCGGCACACAGTTCTCTTAGCCTCTTCCTCATATTCTGCATTGTCTCGTAATGTTCAGTGATATCATCCTTTTGAAGCATTTGCGACTCAACAACCCTTTCGCAGATCTTTTCACATAACTGTGGACTGAACAGAGGGATGCCAAATTCTATGGTCAATGGCACCCATTCAAAACTTTCATCCTCTGGAATTTCGTGGGATTCATTTACCTTGTGAAGCCTTAGTAATCGGAGGTATCCAACTGTGCTCAACTCAACTTTACTGGACAAGTCTTCTAATAACAAAATCAAATTTGAGACTTGTATCTCCGGCAAGTCAGTGCCTACTATTGTGGATGAGATTGACCCATCGGCATTTTTCAATGGCAACGGGACATCCTTGGTGATAATGTTTCCTGTTTCATCAAGATCATCTATGCTTAATGGCTGCACTATCACAGCAGAATGTTTTGTCATTGAGTTCAAGTAATGCAAAAGAAAGCTTCCTTTCACTAAGTTCCCATCAAAATTGCCCCCTAGTCCACCCACCACAGATTGATCCCAAGACCATATCAGTGCCTTCTCACAGCTGGCTAATGGTTCAGGCAGCAACCTCAATCGCTGCCCCTTCATAAAAACGACAGTTATTGGGCCACAAGTCCCTGATGCATACAATGCCAGTTTCATCCAAGGTGTCATTGAAGAGTAAGAAGGTGGACCAAAATGTACTAGACCAGATGGGCAGGGTAGAACCGACGAAGATGGAAGAGGGATCATAGACACTACAATGTCGTAGTCCCTAGCGAGTACTCTTTCTAGTGTTGATGGGCCCAGAGAAGCTAAGCTCTCACAGCGAAGAATGTTGACTCGGTAACTTCTTTTACGCTTCGACAATGGACCGTTACCAGTTGATTCGCCCAGCTTTGTGGTCTGAATGTTGTCAAAATCGTGTTTGAGTATGCTTTCCTTGCCTTCAGATACAATAGATGAAGACGGTGATGCATTCATATCTGTGGCATCAGAATCACCCATTTTGTTATCCTGTGGTGATAACTCATCCTGATGACCACCACCAGAAGATTCCGAAATTTGAATTGAGTTCACAATAGCATTATCAACGGCATCATTTTCTTTGTTTTCCTTAGTAGAAGTGGTATCTAAATCGTCCTGCATAGAGCTCTCCTGATTATTTGCTTCACTAGTCAGGTCACTTGTTTCATTAGAAGTTCCGCCAGACAACAAACACTCAAGGAAGCATCGAAGGCTAAAAGCATGATTTGCAAATTCCTGCAGCACACCTTCAAACCGTTTTCCCTCTAAACTGGCTAGATCATTGCATAAATCAGCAATACAAGAATCACCAAGTTTTCCTGCCTCATATAGTGTTACAGCATGCGACTTTAAACCTGCAACAGGTTAGTGAGGAAGGGTTTGTCCATTATGCCACTTTATAGAAAAGTTTCGTGGAGCTGTGTAAGCATCATTTAAAAATAGACAACTATACTGTGAATTAGAAAATTTACGCACATCTCATTGGATATCAGTGATATCGCATAGATTCTGCTTAAAAACGTAAAATATCTACTAGGCAATTGCAAGGGAATCTAACCTGGAGACAGTGAACCCATCATTAAGTATGAAGTTACATTAGCATCCACAATGAAGCCCACATAAGCCATCCCAGAGTGTTTCTTATGTCCATCAGAATCATTACTAAGCAACTCATGATTAGACTTTTCTGAGGCGATACTCGTACGTGAACTTTCAACTTCATCACTAAGAATATTATTGGACAATGCAGGAGTGCTTGAATCCCTGAGAACAGAGTCGGTATCCAAAAGCTTTACAGCCCATCCTAGTCGACAAGCAAATGATGCAGCTGCCTGGAGCTGATAAAGGTCAGCCTGTAAAGTTGTAGCCAATTCAGCAACCGTAGAATTTTCACTTGATACAACGAATACAGCATATAGTAGCCTGCAGTATAAAAAATCGTACACTGATTTTAACAGCTACAGAGAAATCTAGCAATTGACTGCAGCTAAATAGGGAATGTAGTTCATTACAGTTTCAGAAGACTACTGAAGGAAACTACTCACTCTTCAATTGGATCTTCATAGGACTGATCCTTGTTTGAAACAAAACCTTCAAGCCTGGAAACTGAAGAGATGGTATGAATTCAAAACTGAAGCATCCCAAATAGATGGTTGACTAGAAGAAATCAGAGACCTAATGTGTTTATGGTCGAAATATTCCTTTTTAGAGACAGCAGGATAGATTTAAGCTTCTTCCTGACATTTTTTTCAGCAAAAAAAAGGCAACTATGCGGATGAATCTGGGCCCACGAGGCAATGATTTTAAAATGGGCCCCCAAGTTATGGAATCCTATAGAATTAAACAATGACAAAGCTTGTCCAAGCTGCATACCTCTAAAACGATCATCAGGATAAACTGGGACATCGAAGTATACCATCCCTCTCTTGTAAAGGCCCCGTACAACCTCTGGGTCAAATAGAACATATGAATTGACTTCCTCCTTACATATTTTGTCTATTGCCGATGTCTCATCTTCTGAAAGCTTCTACAGTACAATAGCGCATCAGTTCCCACTAGTGCAAGGTATTAATGTATTATTATCTTCCATTGAGAACAAACAATGCATACTTTACATGATAGAAATGACAGCATTGTATTTTTTTCCTGTAAAATTGCAATGTCCTTACTCAACAAAAATAAAAATCAACATAGATGGATCTAACCTTAAATTCTTCCAATGTGAAGTTGACAAATCGAACGCCCCACCATGGTTCTATTGCTAAATCTGCAGGTTCTGCTGGCAATAACTCTTTTGCAATTGATTTGTTCAGTTTCCACATTATCTTCTGAAATATTAAAAATTGTAAAGGTTATTTTTGTAACAGGAGAAAACATGAAAACGGTTGTTTTCATTATGCTCTCTTTACTTCCATTCAGGAAACAATAACCTAAGTGTGTCCTTTCCTTCATCACAGCAATATTACACATGCATTCCAATGGCAACAACAATGTTAATGAAAGGCCATGGTACAGTTGATAAATACCTTTGATCTGCACTTATTCATGATATCAATAAATTCGTTTCTTCCTACACCAGTAATCCTAAGAGCATCTGCAGCACTGAAGTTTGGAATACTGTCGTATGGTTGCTCTGCCAATATTATAAACAAGTCAGAACAAAAAAAAATATTGTTTGCAAATTTTAGACCATTTCAATTATTCTGAGCCAAACTTATCTAACTTTGGTCAAATTTATATACACCAACATCTACAACATGAAACTAGTTTCCTTAAATTCTCCATGAAATATGTCTTCATAGTGCATTTATTTGAACTTGCACATGTCAATATATATATTTTTTTAAAAAACTTAGTCCAGGTTAAGAAATTTTGTTTACAACAAAGCTAAAGTGAGATAAAATTTGGAACCGAGTATTAATATGAAGGATCAAAGAACAGGTGCACAATAATCTCCATCATATAAATGTTTTAAAAGTCAAAAGTACATATTATCAAGCCTAATCAGAATTTTCTAATCTCCAGGATGAGCAGAAATCAATTACAATAGGACATATACAAGAAATAAAACTTATTAGCAGGTGCAAAGATTATGTAGGTTCTTGAAGAAACAGTATTTGCAAGTTATATCATTCCTTTGTTCCTTTTTCATGGTGGAACATATTGAAATAGCTTATTAATTAACGTTTTAGGCATGATGACAGGTGAACTAATCAAGTGGAATGCGATGGCAAAAATGTTTTATATAACAATTGGTTACCGTTCTTCATAGCTTCAAAAAGGACATCACAGTAATATCTGAAGGGTGATATCCTCATTACTCGGCATATAAAGTCTGCAAGATGGTACGGATACAACTGCAAAAATTTTGTTCCAAGGCAGTTATGATATATATGTTTTGCAGAAGTATCCAAGCCTAAGAATATTAATAAAAGAATCGTGTTATATGAGCAACCTTCAGTCATAGTATTTAGCATTCTGAAGAAATAAGTACGGAAACAAGTAGAATAAAATTGTTTTTCGTTTATGATCCTTTCTGAGGAAGCCTGGCTAGGAACTCTGCTATTTCAGTATAAATTTGTCAGTTACTGGTAGAACTAGCTTCTAAACTAGATGTCAGCAAAACAGGATACATCCTTTTCTTTTCTCTGCAAGTTATCATAAAATTGTTGAGTAATTAAGGAGGAAGAAAAATATGGACAACATACTGCAAGATTTTTGCGGAGATAGCGCATCAGATCCTCATAATATTCTCCTTCTTTGCATATTTTTCGGGCAAAACAGGAGCTCCACGGCAACCTTTTACGTATACAATAATCCACAATCCTGTGGCAATGTTTTTATAAACCAGGATATAAAACATGTGACAACCAAATGAGACGCTGTAAAATCAAAAGGTTGCTCATTATACAATAGGGATGATGGCTTTTGAGTTTTGTATTTGAACTATGTTTTCCAACAAATTTGGTATTCATGAGATTGTATGGTCTAGATATTAATTATGTTTATTTATATATTTTCACCATGTCTGTTGTATTTTTGCTCTTTTTATTTATGTAAAACCATTACATTTCTAAGCACGCATTTGATACTTCTAATTTTCATCGTATTAATAACAGATGTAAACGGCAACTAGCAGTAATGAAGTATTTTCTGTTGGCATTAGACAAACACAACCCTTGCCACCCTCATGGCCTTAGCTAAAAACATATAAACCTAAAATTACCAAGAAAAGAATTCCATGTAAATAGGCCTAAAATGGACACCAAGTCATGGAATGAAAGCCCAAATTCGATGAATTGTTATACTGGGGTTAGCTTTTTTTTTCCCCTCTAGCATGCAGGATCATCCAGGACGGATAAATTGATTCTCGGGGTTTGATGATCTGACGCAGGCACGTACCTGCGGTGCCATTCCTCCTTGGAGACGAGCGCTGCCTGGATGCGCTTGGGGAGGGCTTCCCACGGCGACTCCTCCCTGATGGCCTTCACCATCATCTGCTCCTCCACCGTCGCCGCCATCTGCTGCTGCATTCTCCTCCTCCCCTCTCGACCTACCTGCTTCCCGGCCTGAATGTTTTTTTTCCTCGATCGTGCAATGCGACCGGCGCGGCCGTCTCGGAGCCCGCCCAATTCTGATGAGAGAGAGAGAGAGAGAGGGGGGCGGGCGCACTCGGTGGAGAGCTGCTGCGAGACCCGCGAGTTCCTCCAGGACGGAAGGAAGGTTTTTATTTGGGACCTCAGGACATGCACACGCGTGCATATTGGTTTTTTTGGCAATTTGGCATGCATGCTTGCGAAGTTATCTATGGTATAGGAATACACCTTAATGCTCCATCTCTGTCCTAATAAAATACGGTACAAATATTCATTTTTAGGATTAAGGTAACGAGCTAGGACTATATAATTACTAATAGGCTGAAAGTTAGCTCAAACCAGCTCAAACCAGTCTCAACGTATAGTTTTAT
>Ga0182004_10000390_pt1 | contig 25534 bp, 28 predicted proteins | sample Sormic07211540_1_FD_120479 | JGI IMG/M metagenome (GOLD analysis project Ga0182004, IMG submission 120479) | Endophyte microbial communities from Sorghum bicolor roots, Mead, Nebraska, USA - 072115-40_1 MetaG | ecosystem: Host-associated > Plants > Roots > Unclassified | place: USA: Nebraska...
CGTATTTCAATCGCGTTCAGGGAGGGACGACGTAGCAGACTCGATCTGCGTCTTTGAGTCGCGGCAAACCAATGGCGGCGCGGACTCTATTTGGCGCGAGGACTCCCTCCGACGAAGGAAACGGCGCCAAACAGACCAGGCCGCGCACGGAATTGACGCAGGAAAACCGGCCGCAAGCGTTTGCCAATCCAAAAGCCAACTCCCAAATATGTCAAGAGGAGTCTCTCAAATGCCAAATTTACTAAAATGGCAAACCCGTTTGCAAAATCGTTGGAGGAGTAATTTTTACCATTTTGCCAAATAACACAAATGCAAAACTGAAATGGCAAACCGTTGGTGATGCTCGCTAAACTTTCAAACACACTGACTAAAAAAAAATAAAATAATTTAGTCTCGCTAGTCACTAAAAAAATAGTTAAAATAGTTTTCATTGCCTAAAATTGCCAGAGTACCACGGCTGTCTTCGTGGTCTTTTACGACTCCACGGAACGTTTTCAAGTTGTATGCACGCCAAAGCAACGTCCAAACTCCAAAAGGATATTCTTCCTCGGAACCAGGGGGCAAACTAGAAAAAAAAAAGTAAAAACAAAGTGCCGTTCCGCCGCTCGCCGTGCCGGCGGAGGGAAGACGGAAGGCGAGAGGTATGGCGGGTGCCGGTGCGGTGGGCATCCCAAGGGAGCTGATGGTTCAGCGCATCCAGAGCTTAGTGGAGGAGGGGTTCTGGGACGCGCTCCGCCGCCTCAAGCTCGACGTCCTCGGCACCGACGACTCGCCCATCCCAATCACCGGTCCGCTCGCCCACAACCCCATCTCTTCGCTGTTTGTTCGTAGAATTCGCGATTTAGGGCGGGGAACGAACGCTGATCCCATGCATTTCCGCGCCCCGCTTCTGGACTTCCGTAGAGCCCAACCCGCCTTAGTTGCTTGCCGGTCACGATCCAAGTTTGTTTGGTTGTTGGGTGGATTCGCCGGAGTTGGCTGTTCGCCGGAGTGTGGTTGCTAATTACGCTTTACGCTCTACTGTGTTTACTCTTAGCATGCAAATTTTGACTCCGATGATGAACTGTTGAGTTTCATCGGAAGAAATTCCCAACAGAGAATTTCAGTTTTGTGTTTTTCCTTAATTTTATTGACAGTGAGCTAGACTAGAGATCTATGGATGAGCTAGACAGTTTCTTTTGAAATATCAGGTTATTATACTCCCCGCCAGCGTCGCCCGATGGCAAGCTTCTTCAACCTACGGTCAGGATCATTGGTGCCGCCATCTCTCAATTCTGTTGGCGACAGAAATAATTGTCCAGTCCCAGGGACCCTCATAAACACTAATAACATGAGGGGATTCCAAAACCTAGATATAGAACAGCTTCTGAAAGCAGAAGCAAAGAAGGTATGGTTGACGTGGAATTTGCTATTGTTTATGCATTTCTTTCAATTGTCTGGTTCTAATTTGCATGTGGGCCCAGATCTTGGATGACATTGTGTCTGGTAAAGTAGAAGAGGATCCTTCTGTTCTACTTAGGTTCCTTGTGACATCATTTGCCGATTTAAAGAATTGGAAGGTCTATTACAATGTTGCATTCCCCTCATTGGTTTTCAACTCAAGAATGACCCTGCTCAACCTGCAACCTGCCTCAAAAGTGCTCACTAAAGAAGAGGTCATTTTCATGTGCACCTAGTATTGAACAACACTAGTTTCCTTGTTTGATGCTCTCAGTTGGTTCTGATATCTGTTGACTTGTTCCTGCAGGCAGCATCCATATATACATCATTGCAAAAGTGGCGCGCTTCTAGTGAAACAACAGGTTTGAGAACCATGCCTAACAGCAAATGCATATGTTTGGCCTCATATTATTAATTTGTTATGTTGATCTGATTTTATAATTCATTGTTCCAATGGATTAACATCTCTGCAGTTGTTCCATTCTTTCTGGTTAGTATATCCTCAGATTCCTCTGCCTCTATAAGGCAACTTAAGGACTGGAAAGCTTGCCAGGGGAACTATAAAAAGGTATGTTTGTGTCATCCATTTGATCATCTAGACTAGATGAAGTTTGATAAATCCTTTAGAAGAATATCTGTTTTGTTTACCATTCTTCATGTGTATCTTTGCGTGAAGTAAATTCATTGCTTTTGCTGTTGCAGCTACTATTTGGATTTTATGATCATGGATGCCGCTCAGATTGCCCTGGCTGGGTAATTAGAAACTATGTTACCTTTCTGAGCATCCGATGGAAGATTGAGAAAGTCCAGTTTTTCTGCTACCGTGAATATAAAGGGAACCCTGATCTAGAACAGTCCCTCATTGGTGAAGCATCATTTCCATCACCTTGTGGTATAAATATGGTGGATTCAGTCTGCACTTTCATCTATGATTTGTCCATTTGTAACACTGGCTGTTACTACAGGTGTGGATGACCCTGATTTTCTACCTGATGCTATTGGATGGGAAGGAATAAACCCAAGGAAGGGAACAAAAGAAATGAAACCAAAAGAGATAGATCTTCAATCAATGAACCCGGCAAGGTGGTTTTATTGTATATTTTGCCTTCGGGTTTCGATATAATCAACAGTGCATAAAAAACTATCTTGATTGTTTATTTCATGCACAGTCAGGATGAAGAAAAACAATTGATGCACTTAAAGCTTATGGGGTGGCGCCACTTTCCTGTGAATATAGACAAGTTATCTCATGTTCGAGTTCTTCTCTTGGGTGCTGGAACTCTTGGATGTGAAGTTGCTCGTCTTCTTACGGTTAGTGCTTTGAGCTGGTACTAGATTCCTATTCGTAATAAATCTAACAGATCATATGTCTGTATATCCTGCTTCTAATTTATGGTGGTAAACATTTCTTTTTTCAGACCTGGGGTGTACGGAAACTAACGGTTGTTGATAGTAATTGTGTTGCAACGTCTGACCTTGTCAAGCAATCACTCTACATAGATAAGGACTGTGGAGTTCCAAGAGTAACTGCAATAGTTACACATCTAAAAGAAAGATGTCCTGCAGTGGTGAGGGCAGTCTTTTCCTTGAAACATATGCTTTCGAATTTCTGCTGTGGATAAATGATGGTGATTGCTGTCATGCAGGAGGTTGAAGGCATCCAAATGGAAATACCGGTGCCTGGGCATCCTGTTTCTTCCAGCAAAATGGCAAGTGTGCTTGATGACTTCAAGCATCTGCAAACATTAGTGGCTGCCAATGATGCAGTCTTCTTGTTAACTGACACATGGGAGAGCAGGTGGCTTCCAACTCTTCTCTGTGCAAGTGAAAACAAGGTAAATCTTGAATACAGTATCCATTGGCTAAGGACCTTTTCAGCTGTTCTTGTACAGCAATGTCTAAGTACTTAGCCTATAGCTGGAGGATGGAATCCAGATAGATTAACCACACATGTCTTAGTTACAAAAATTATTCTTAACCTCTACTTTTTCATTGTGTATAGTGCTGCTATTTACTAATGATATGCTATATTTCCACTGCAGATTGCTATTAGTGCAGTATTAGGATGTGACAGTTACCTTGTCATGCGACATGGTGCTGGACCAGGAACAAGTGGGGGTACAGATGAAGTGATTACTCAGATAGAAAATTTGTCCACAGAAGATGCTCCTGGTCATCAAAGATTGGGCTGTTGTTTCTGCAATGATGCCTCTTCCCTTATTAAGGTACATGTTCTTCTGTTGTTTCTGTTTTATACTCTATCATTGGCCCTTAATGTTCAGTTTTATTCTTTTGCAGCCAATTCCTTATGAAACACTACCTGGACTTACCTCAGTTGCATCTGGCAAAGCAGTGGAGCTCTTTGCCAGGATGTTACATCACCCTGATGAGTAAGATGCCTTAAAGATTATTGCTGAGTCCAACTTATGTTTGTGTAGCATTGATAGTGAATATTAGTTTTTTTCTCGACCTGAGTAAGCTAAGTAGTAGGGAAATTTGAAAAAAATATTCAGTCCACTATGTGGTGCCATAAGTATCATACCCTTTTGCAGGATACATGCCCCAGGCGATACTGCTGGTATGGAAACAGAACATCAGCTTGGTCTATTGCCGCATCAGCTACGAGGGTCACTCCCAAAGTGTGGTTTATCTATGGAACTGAGCAATTCCTCAGTCAATTGTATGGCATGTTCTATTGCTGTAAGTAAATTCCACCACATGACATTACATTCTCACAATTTTATGGTTTCTAATGTTACTCCGTGCTAAACATTCCAGGTATTGTCAGAGTATAGAAGAAGAGGATTGGATTTTGTCATGCAGGCCATCAACTATCCAACATATCTGAAAGATTTTACAGGCGTTTCTGATTTAAAAATGCCAGATACTTGTCCTAAAATACCAGCTAGCATCTCTGTAAATTCAGACAAGGTTTCTGATGTCCGATGTCTACTATTGGGTGCTGGAACTCTTGGATGTGATGTTGCACGCATTCTTATGGTCAGTGACACAATATTGGGAATGATGTTACTTTTATGTTAAAATACAACATCTACTCATACATTCTGGTGGAAACCAACTTTGCAGGACTGTGGTGTACGGAAGCTAACAATAGTTGATAGTGGTTGTGTAGTTGTGTCAAATTTAGCGAGACAGTCACTCTATACTTCTGATGACCGTGGTGCTCCAAAAGCAACTGCAATACTTAGGCATCTAGTGGAGAGATGTCCTTCAGTGGTGAGTCTTCACTTTGTTGCCCTTAAAACTGTATTACTTCATTTTTTTGTTTAGTGCTTTCTCATCTTAATGAATTTGTGCCATGCGCTCATGTAGGATGCACAAGGCATTAGAATGGAAATACCTATGCCTGGGCATCCTGTGTCTCCTGGTGAAGCAGCTGGTGTGCTCCAAGATTGTGAGCGCCTTAAGGAATTAGTGGCTTCCCATGATGCTGTCTTCTTGTTGACTGACACAAGAGAAAGTAGGTGGCTTCCAACTCTCCTCTGCACTAATGAAAACAAGGTGAACCCTCTAGGCATCCTTGACTAATGTAAATCTTGGAATGTGTTATATGCTAATGCCCCTCTGCACTGCAGATTGCTATTACTGCAGCATTAGGGTATGATAGTTACCTTGTCATGCGACATGGGGCTGGTCCTGGCATAAGCTGTGATGCTTCCAGTGTGGCCACTGCCACAGATAAGCTATCCACAGAGGATGCCCTTGGGCGTCAAAGGCTGGGGTGTTATTTCTGCAATGACGTCATTGCTCCTGTTGATGTAATGTTCCATGCTTTGGAAATCATACCTGTTTTGCTTTTAATATATATGTTACCTACTACAATCATGGCATTATGTTTGATGCAGTCAGTTTCCAATCGGACACTGGATCAACAATGTACAGTGACACGACCTGGGTTGGCCTCTATTGCATCTGGACGTGCCGCAGACCTTTTCACAAGAATGTTACATCATCCAGATGGGTAAGCAACTGGGCACCAGGAATCTGGAATGATACTATGACTTCATGTGTAATCATTTCCAAGTAAGATGCTAACTGCATCCAGTGAAAAAAAAACAAGGAAGTCTGATAAATACTTCTACCTGTTGCAGCATACATGCTCCAGGAGAGATTGCTGGTACAAGCAGTGGTCATCAGCATGGTATATTACCTCACCAGATGCGTGGATCACTATCGCAGTACAACTTACTAACCCTGTTGGGCTATTCCTCGAGTAATTGCACGGCATGTTCCAATGCGGTATGTAAACTTTCTATTCTTGCACAACATGCATGTTAGCACTTGCAGCGACTTGTACAAGTTTTAGAGTCTCTGCATGAGTAAATATGAGTTAGTAGTGGATATGTGTCTTTAAGTTTAGAGTCTCTTCATGTCTATTGCATGTACAAGTTAGCTTGTTAGCTGGTGCTAGTCAGAAGCGTGTGTGTTGCAGCTCGTCTAGCTAATAGCTGTTGCTAGTCAGAAGCCTAGTGTAGCAAGTATTTAGCTGCTTGCATGCTTTGTTGGCAGCAAGTAGTTAGCTGCTTGCATGGTTGGTTGGGTATGTTATGAGGCGTGGCTTGATCAGGGGACGTGAGTGGACCGTGTCATTGCGGTGTTCGCTGGTGCCGAATGTGCGTTCATGGGGGCAATTGATACATGCTCCCTTGCGCAAGTAAGCTAGCAAATGAGCCAAGTACGCTGTACTGCATGGTTGTTGCTTTTTAACTGAGAATACAGAAATGTAAGAAAAGGCGTGCGTTGCCACAAATACCTCTACTCTCGTGTCTTGTTGGCATAGCTTCTGTTTTAGTTCTGAGAGTGCTCGGGTTTGTTGTCATGTGAGTTTCATCCTTTTCCGGTTCCAACAATGGAATCGATACTAAAGTTTGCTGGCAGCTATGCTACCGATCTCTTATTTGATTACATGCAAAACATCACAGGTATTGTCTGAATATCGGAGGAGAGGAATGGACTTTGTGATGCAAGTGATCAATGAACCAACTTATTTGGAAGACCTAACCGGCCTCACGGACTTGATGAAATCCACATCTTACTCGCAGGTCGAGTGGGTAGATGAAACTGATGAAGACGAATTTGTCGAGGTCTGATATATTACAATGGTTCTGACAACTGCAAATACAAATTCCTACAATTTGATACTCCCTCTGTTCCAAATTATAAGTCATTCCAAGAATCTTGGAAAGTCAAAGCATTTTCAAGTTTGACAAAAAATATAGAGAAAAATATAAAGATTTATGTCATAAAATAGTTACACTATGAAAATATAACTAACAAAGAATCTAATGATACTTGGTTGGTACCAAAAATGATATTATTTTGCTATATAAATTTGGTCAAACTTGAAAAACTTTGACTCTCCAAGATTCTTGGAATGACTTATAATTTGGGACGGAGGGAGTACAAAAGATGTGAAATGACATTGTCGTCGAATGACTCGTCTCAACAATACGAAGCAATCAAGCAACCACCCTATAAACACCTCTGACATCTAGCCACGTTGCTATCTGTTATATACTTTTAACGCACAAAAACAAGTCTAGCAAAAAATACTGCTTATTTTCTGCTTGGCTCGATGTTTAGTTCAGTTGGTTCAATGTTTGTTTCTGCTTGGCTCGGTGTTAAATTTGAGAGCTGGAGATGTATTGATAACTGAAAGTGTAACGCGCCCGCCTTGCTTATAGTACAGGATTGGAGATTGCTCCCTTGCCTCCTCCTTCCTTGTCTTCGGAGACATCTCCTCCTTCCTCTTTGTCCACGGAGACATGGGGCATCCTTTTTCTTTTCTCTCCTCCTTCCTCCTTGTCTACGGAGACAAGAGGCATCCTCTTGCTTTCTCTGGGCGGTAGCCCCTCTTGCCTTCTCTCTTCCTCCTTGCTGCCCCCAGCACTGTCTTCGTCGATCTCCAAGAATAGTTGAGACATTGTTGATTTGCGATTTTTTGTATCTCCATGACCCGAATACAAAATCTGACATGCTACGTCAAAAGAAAAGGTACAACGTTTCTCCATGTATTTGTATATAGGTTATGAGATGGAAGCTCTATACAGGAACACAGAGTGCCGGCAGAAGTCACAACTGATTGAAAAAAGATAAACCAAACAATGAAAATGCAGTCTCAGTAACATTCTGTATGTACAAGATACATGATATCACCCAGCAGCCTGGAAGTCCCCGAAGTCGTCATCCACGGTTTCGTGCTCTGATTTCTCTGCAGCAGCTGGTAGCTCCGGAGTAGGTTCACCTTTGGAAGGGAGAGCGCTGGTTCTGCTGATGGGTTCAGCAGCTGGTTGCTCTTGGGGCGGAAATTCTGCTTTGAAAGGCGAAGCAGCGACTCCAGGATCCGTTGGAGAGACAGGTGAAGGTGGTGGTGGTGGGAGTTTAAGGGAGACGGGGACCTCCTTGGTGTTTGTCTTTTCGTTCAATGAGAGCTTGTTTAGGCCTTGCTCAAAAAATGCAGATTTTGTCTTGGTGCCAGTTTCTTTCTGCACAGAATAAAAGCAAAGCTAAACACTCAGGAAACAATTACACAAAGATAAATGTAGATATAAAAGTTGAATGAAAAGAGATGCATGCACATGTTACAAAAATTATGAATAAACACTTCATTTACACAAAATTTGGCACATCTCACGGCAAATACCCTTCAATGCACTACAGGAGCGCTCAATTTTTGTTCAGGTTTTTATGCAAGAGTAGCTCAAAGCCTCAATTTAAATATCTATCGATATGCAAGGATGTGCTGCTCAAATGCCATAACAGAAATCTAGATGGGAACTATGCGTAAACAGAACTGAGATTCAGTTTAGAAGTGGCTGTACATTTACATGAAAATATTCTAGATAAACACGGCATAGATTGACCATGTTTTTTATGCACTTATAGATTGGCAAGGATTCAATGATTCCACGGTTTATTGGTACCTGTCCAATGAACATATCCACCTAATGCAGCACCACATGCCATTGCTTGAGCAACCTAGGGTACTATGAAGAGAGAAAAAAATCCAATATTCTAGTTTTGCACACCTTGGAAAACAAACTCTCATCAACGGGCTCTCTGATTTCATTTTCTTCCAGAAAACTTTAAGATGAAAACTTACATTTTTAATCTGAAGAACCAATGTCTCCCCTTCTTTGAGGCTGTAATCCACTGATGATTGCTTCTCATAATGCTGAACCATCTCTTCAGCAGCCTTCTTCTTGTTTAAATATCTTTGATAATGTAAGAGAGCAAATCATAGAGAGAAACTAGTGCATCATATAAAGAAGATGATCGCAGAAAATGACTGTGTTCCTTGTGGAAAATATAGAAATATTTCAAAGAACTCACATTAAAACATGATTGCTAAATAAACTAAGATCTGACTGCACGGGTAAAAGATCAAATAATCAGATGTTGAAAGGTACCAGCCAACAATCTATAACGTACAGTTGCTAATCGAAAATCAATAGTCAACGGCCATATCAAATAGAATTCCACATATAGAACTCCTAGTCATTGATGAATCGCACAGGAAAAGAAAATCACGTGATTTTGCAAATTATGAGATTCATAACATGTTTGAATGATCAAAAGGATACTTCATATGATCATGTAGAGCAGCTTGGAAGTCATATGCTTCAGGCCTTTCCCGGAAGCCTAAACCTATGAAAGCATGACGCTGACGCCCATCTGAAGTTCACAATAAGATTTGTTATGCCAATATATTACCCAACATGAGACTGAAGTGGCCACGCCAATTCAAAAATAAGTATCAAGTTATGAATCCTCAAGACCTTAACTCAACACTAACCACTAAGTAGAACATTAAGGCACAAGGAATATCATAGAGCCCACGTAAAAGACAAGGAAACTTAGCCTAGCTCAGCTGGTTGAGGGTGTGGATTGGATGTACACCCACAAAACCTAGGTTCAAGTCCTCGTTGAGGCGAATTTGAGTGCTTATTTTCTTCTTAATTAATATTAAAATAATAAAGCCATCTATTCCTTTTAGAATTGTTCTAGTTTTATCAATGGAGTGTCTCCTGAACCAAACAAGGTTTTACAAGCTGTGGCAAATGAAGGATCATTATGGTGTGCAGCTGAAGCAATGAATCTCTGAGTCTTGAGCTCAGTTTTCTTTGGGTAGTACCTAAGTGGGCCGTTTGTACTTTGTACTATGCCCGTGGTGCATATGCTGTGTTAATGTTAATGGACAGTAATGGCCTGTGACCTAACAAATTTTTTTCTTCTATATTAATGAAATGGCACACAGCTCTCTGTGTGTTCGAGAGAACAATAGAAAGACAGTCATCAGTCATCACCTATATTCTCTTCAACGCGTAGTACAAAATATCTGCAAGAAAAATATTCAAGCAGCAAGAATCATGTCAGGCTCTCTGCTTATAATCTTCGAGTAGTTTTCTCATGGATAGTGGAAAATACAAAGCCACGTATTTAATTGTAGGATTGGATTATATTTGTGGCAGCGCCAGATATAGACCTGCTGCTATCAATTACAGGTTCCACCGGATGTGGTTCACCCTCTCTGAGAAATGCCCTAGCATAAAGCTCCCCTGAAACACATTCACTGAATCAATAATTCAATACTGTAATGAAGAAAAACGAAATTGACCAAAACCACTAAAATGACTATAATACCTGTGTTCTTATCTTCCAGTTTAATGATGCATTCCTCTCCCTTGCTGACAACCTTGAGCGCCCCTTCCCATGCCCATTTGTTGACGTTCCACTCATCCGCCCTGGATTTTACCATGAGTCTAATCAGTTATTTCCATGGAACAAATTAAACCCAACTTGTACTGAATCAGGAAGGAATGAGCACAATCATGAAATGAACCACTCCAATGGTCTCTGAGCAAATGTGGGGAAGGAACTAAGCATAGGTGAAAAGATCGATTAGCTCATAGCACTGACAGCCACTCCTAACTGTGTCTGCTTTATCCACCCAGGACCCAGGCATAAAGAATTGCATTCCAGATCCTACCAAGTCAACTACCACATTCTTGTTCCTTGACGAGACAAGAAGTGCACCTGTAGGAGGCAGCCGTCATCCTTGGAGGTATCTGCGCATAAACCACAACCTAATTAGCACGCTTCAGACGAACTTCGCGGCCCAAACCTGCAGAGAAGCGCTGGCATGGGCAGAGCACAGGATACTACTACTCCACTACTGTACACAACTACTATGCGTGAATGGAATAGGAATAGAAAGAACACGAAGTGTCGGAGGCAGGGCAAGGGGGGGCGAACCAGGTAGACGTAGCACTCGGCGACCTGGAACAGCACGAGCTCCAGCGGCTCGGCCTCCGCCGGCGCCTGCTCGTTGCCGCCGCCGGTCGCCATGGCGCCGGCCGCGGAAGCGCCGGGAGCTCAGCGGCGGACCAGTCGTGGAGCGGGGGCGGATCGTGCCGAGCGATGCAGGGGACACGGGCGGGATCGGGAAAGGCTCAGGGCCGGATCCGAACGCGGCGTGGCGGAGCAGTGAGTCGGGTCGTCGAACCAGAGGAGACGGAGCAGCGGAGAAGAAACGGTGCGGGGTAGGATTCTGGTGCGGGGTCGGGGCTCGCGACGGCAAAGCGGTTTGGTTAGTCAGATGCGGGGCCCGGGCCGGGTCACTCGTGCAGTCGTGCTCGTGCTTGGCGTTGTTTATTTTCAAATTTTTTTTGCAAAATATAAGTAGTAGTACTTTCGTTTATATTTGATAAATATTGTCTAATTATTGACTAACTAGACTTAAAAGATTCGTCTTGTTAATTCTGACCAAATTGTGCAATTAATTTTTATTTTTATCTATATTTAATACTTCATATATACGTCTAAAGATTCGATGTGACGGAGAATCTGAAAAATTTTGTAAAATTCTTAAGAACTAAACAAGGCCTAAGTTCGGTATAGTGTGCAGCGGAGACTAGTACTTTGGAATTGTAGATTGTGCAGTTCAATTTCAATCCCCAATGGAAAAAAAAACTGTTCCCTCTATCATTCTAAGGCCTTGTTTAGGACACTCAAAAACTAAAATTTTTTTAAGATTCCTCGTTACATCAAATTTTGTGGCACATACATAGATCATTAAATATAGATAAAAATAAAAAATAATTATACAGTTTGCCTGCAAATCACGAAACAAATTTTTTAGATCTAGTTAGTTCATGATTGAACAATATTTGTCAAATAAAAATAAAAGTGTTACAGTATCAACATTCAAAATCTTTTCTGATCTAAACAAGAGCTCCAACGATTAAAGGCATTGTTTAGATCCAAAAATTACAGAGACCATCTATGCCTCCCTTGACACAACACTAGATTTTTCTTCTTTCATTGTTCATTTCGCACCTCGCCTCTGCCACCGTCCATTATTTGTCCACGACCACACTAACAGAGCTCCAACGAAACCCTAGCATAGTCATGGTGTCCTCCTTCTTTCTCTGCTCGATCTTCAGTTTTCATGACGAGCTCCGACCATGGACGTCCCTACCTCGACTTGGTCTAGTACTCTAGTCACCTCTACCGTCGCTAGTGCCCCTAACCGCCTGGCCAGCCTCCCCTCCCCCTGACCCCCTATAGGCCCACCAAAATTGAAGAAGAAGAGGGGATGACGCCAGATTTAAAGAGGAGGTCGAATTGAGTACTAAGAGTTCGATAAACACATTAGTGCTCTAAGGATTTACCAAAATTCTGTCCTGACTTTTCTAGAGACATTTCTTCAATATATATCTAGATATAATATATATCGAGGTACGTAGCAAATCAATATACTTAGAAAAACCATGATGACTTACATTTTGGAATGGAAGCCATAGTATTTAAGGATTAGTGATTTCACTATTGCAACTCCAATAAGAAAAATCAAAGCCGCACATAACCTGCCTCTTAACCCTCAAAGAAATGGGAAGTCCCTCCACTCCTAATACCCCTCGCATGAAGCCAACTATTGTGTGTTTTATTCTTGCGTTTCACTAAATTATACTTTCTTTGTCGCAAAATAGATTAACTTATAGGTTTAGAAATGAAAATTAAGGAAAAGTGAAAAAGGACGGCTTGGTTCTAAATATGCATTACCTTTGCTTCGCTGGCACACGAAACAATAAAACTTGTTAAGCCAAGCGAGCCAAATTGGCTCTTTCATTTGAGCAAGGAAAAACTAGCTCACATAGACTTTGAGGCACTGAGGCAAGTCAATCAAACACACATATTTGTTGCGTATTCTGACTCTGCAAGGTGGTACAACAAAGGAACCAAGCAACCCAAAAGTGTGACACACAAAAAAACAAGAGATAGATATGCATTAGGAAAATAAAATATGTGCGAGAAAGGATGAAGGTGCATTAGAAAGTAAGAAGGGATAGTATTTTAGTGTAAATTTTGAATCACATAAGATCAGCTATTATAGGGTATTTTAGGACAGAAGTACTTGTATGTTTGGTAGGACTTTAGATTCTCCAAGAAATGTTTATCCAATTTTTTCATAGAAATGTTTCTCCACTGAAACAACGAGAATCGATGAAACATTTGGCTACCGATCTAGATTCTCACTAAAATAAATTAGAATCACCGTGAAACACCTACTTGGGTGGTTCACATTCATAGTACAAAAATAAGAAACATTTCTTCGTTGAATGACATCACTAGATACGCTCATTTGACATAGTTTTTGATGATTCTTACAAGAAATGAAACCGATTCTCATAGCCAAACACACCCTTAAGTTTGGATCTAGAGTTCTTGGAGCAACTTGCCAACTCTTATACCAAATTTAGCCCTTTATCCATTCTTGGCTCACCGTGACGGATGATGTATTGGAAAGCTTTCAGTTTATGGCATCACAAGGAAGGTCCATATCAACCTAAGGTTTTGAGTCACTAACCATTGTAGGTAAAGCATCTTAGTGGTCGTCCAAAATTTTTAACTCCATCCTAGACATCTAACGCATGTTTCTCTAGCTTGGTTGCGTTTCCCTAGTTGACGAGGCATTGGCCTCGTTTTCACTCTTTCTTTCTTTTCAAATGAACGACCTGTGAATCTAGTGCCCACATGCTAATAGATGGAAAATAATGAAAACATAAGTAGGTACGGAGAACAAACTTTAAAGGTGACCTTTTGCCACGCAACACTCTTATCAATCTTTTCAATGAAAAGACACATGGACTCTTTGAAGCTTACAATTGCATAGTTGGAATCGAAGATATTTACTAGCAAGGGTTTTTTTCCTTCTTATTGGAAAGGAAACAAAAATATAGTCATGGTCTAAGTTCTCACATGTTACATCTTATCGATTGGACAATGCTCTTGACAAAATTGAAGACGCTCGGGCATGCGTAGTAGCGCTCCAGTTCAGTAGCCAAGACTGGGTTCAAGAAAATGGCTTCAGCTCGGACCAGATTCAAGAAGGTGTCTTCTTTTCGCTCGGACTGGTTCAAGAAGATGTCTTCTTCCACTCGGACTGGTTCAAGATGGCTGCATCATCGGCATAAAGAGAAGACGTGAGAGCATTCGCAGGAGCAGGTGCAGGTGGCCACGAAGTTCGAGCTACGACACGACAACGTGAGCGACGTGTGCGATTGGCTGGAGTACCGTTGGTGTGTATGCTCACGTGAATTCTTTGTTTGAAATAATTGTAAATTGGCAAGCTCAAGAAATTGGTGAAAGAGGGGAAGGTCAAGTACATCGGATTGTCAAGAGTGACCCTAGACGCCATTAGGCGTGCACATGTTGTGCAACGGTGCACCCGATCACCGCGCGGTGCAGATGGAATGATCTCTCTAGTCACGTGACAATCAGCCTAAAACTGTGCCGCTTTGCAGGTGATTCATGGATTGCAAATTCTTTTGTTCCAACTTCCAACACATGGAGGTAGAATTAAAATACAATAAATAATGCTATCTTGATTTGATTCCATAGGAATCTACTCCGAATCCATCCTAGCTTAGTGCTGGACACAATGTTAGACTTCGTAGAGTGGATGGTAAGCCAGCATCCAAGCAGGGCTCACATGTCAGGGATGGCAATGGCACTCTAATGGACAAAAATAATTGAATCCTTAGCTTTTAATATTACAAAAATGCTTAATAAAAAGCGTGCGTGCTCCGCCCGCACACCATATCATCATGTTGTCACGCACTGACGCAGTCTTTCCTCTCCCCCGTCTCTCTCTTCTCAACTTCTTCGTCCTTCCCACCACACGCCCTCTCTCTCTCTTCGGCGATCTCCCCGGCGGTCGTCTCGAGCCTAACTCAGTTGCATCCCAGCGGCCATCCCGCACCGCCACCCACACGGAGCTCGTCGGCCATGGCAGATCTGCCCCTGCCCATGGTGGATTTGCGCCAAGTAGGCCTCCTCCTCATTCATGTTAGGGTTCTAGCGTGCTAATCCCCTTTTTCTCCAACTTCAGCGCACTATAGAAATGGTCGGCCAGGGGGAGGTAAGTAGGCCAGGCGGCAGCGATGGCCGATGGGTGGCTTAGGGGAGTTGGCGGCGGTAGGGACGGTCAGGCCATGTCAGGGCGGGGGAGGCTCACCGGAGCTGGAGAAGATGGCTGCGGTTAGGGGGATGGGAGCCGCAGGCGCAAGGCATTGGAGTCGGTAAACCCTAGATCTGATCTGTTTTTTTTTTCCTTTTTCGAGAAACAAAGTAATTTCTTTCCCATATTGATCCCTAATATTATGGAATATTGATTAACAGTCCTATATATTTTCAAAATAAGATTAATGCGATATTTTTTTCTACTTGATTGAACAGTATATGTTCTCTACAGAAAGAATTGTAGTTCTATACGAATTTGTAATTCTGATTTCCGGGACTTCATATTGGGAAGGTAGGAGTTTGGGCCCTTTCAAAAGGAAAATTTACTCCCAGAGGCTTTTGTTCGTGAAATTCTGGTCGGAGCCCGGCCCATGTCTATTTTTAGATTCCTCCCCAATCAAGAAATCCTGTTTCTGCGAGGTCAATAAAAGCTCGCCGATCCCTCTTGCTTCCCGTCCTCCCTCCCTCCCTCCCTCCTCGCCCCAAATTCCAACCCCGGCCGCCGCTACATCGCCAAACCCTATCTAGGGTTTTGCCAAGCCCTCCCCTTCCCTCGCCCCCATGGATCCCTTTTCCAAGAAGCGCAAGCCCGACGAGAACGGCGCCGTCACCGCCTCTCCCGCCGGTGGGGCTGCCACGCTGGGCCTCACCCGCGACGACGTCCTCCGCCTCCTCGAGCCGCTCTCCCGGGACCAGCTTGCGGACATCGCGGCCGCCGCCGCGCTCGTCTCGGCGCACGCGCTCGACGCCGTGCGCGCAGCCGCCGACCGCGACCCGGCCCTCCGCAAGCTCTTCGTTCGGGGGCTCGGGTGGGAGACCACATCCGACTCGCTCCGCGCCATCTTCTCCGCCTACGGGGACCTCGAGGAGGCCGTCGTCATCACCGACAAAACCACGGGGCGGTCCAAGGGTTACGGGTTCGTCACCTTCCGCCACGCCGATTCCGCCGTCCTCGCACTCAAGGAGCCATCAAAGAAGATCGACGGTCGCATGACTGTCACGCAGCTCGCCGCCGCCGGCTCGGCAGGCGGGCCGTCTGGTGGGGCCGCTGGTAGTGGCGGTGCTCCTGTGGCTGATGTGGCGCTCCGGAAGATCTTCGTTGGGAACGTCCCGGCAGACATGCCGTCCGAGCGTCTCCTTGCGCACTTTGCCTCCTATGGCGAGATTGAGGAGGGGCCGCTGGGATTTGACAAGCAGACGGGCAAGTTCCGGGGCTTTGCACTTTTCGTATACAAGACACCTGAGGGTGCGCAGGCCTCCCTAGTGGACACGGTGAAGGTAATTGACGGCCACCAGCTTGTATGCAAGCTTGCCATAGAGGGGAAGAAGGCGAAGCAGGGGCAATCACAGCAATCTGGCCCTGGCAACCAGCAGCAGCAGCAGATGCTGCAGGGTGGTCCGCAAGATATGCAGGGAGGGCTTGGGCTTGGGTCACAGATGGGTGCACAGTATGGTGGCCCTGGGAGTGGTATGCCTTCGTTTGGTTTTGGTGGTGTTGGCGGTGGGTTTGGGGGTCCAAACCCTTATGGTAACATGCCATCTTCCATGGGTGGAGGAGGCGCAGGTGGTTTAGGGTCGATGGGAGGCCAGGTGCCCACTGGGTTGGCTGGTGCTGGGGCTGGTGCATTCGGGCCTGGGGGATTGGGTGGTGGCTCATTTGGGGGATCATCTCAGTTTGGTGCCGCTGGGATGGGGGCATATGGTGGCCTTGGAATGGGTGGAGGCTCCATGTACCGCATGCAACAGGGAGCACTGCCTGCAGGTGCATTTGGAGAAGGAGGCAACTACCCTCTTCCAGGTTCTGGTTTCCGGGGCCAGGATCCTCAAGGTGGAATATCTCCTCCTGGTCCAGGTGCCAGGGCTCCTCCTATGTATCCCAACGTACCGCCTTATTTCTAAGGTATAAACACTGCTTCCATATGTTCTTAATTTTATTTATAGCTTAGTTACTGTTCCATTATGTTGCTTGATGTGTAGTGAAACATGCATTGATTGGTAGATGGTTTTCTTTAGCTTCTCTTGGATGAATTTGAGTATACTTGACTAATGTGTTTGGAAATTATATTGGCAGTGTTTTTCTTTGCTTTTGTTGAATGGCTGGGAAATCAAATATTTTCATTGATTAGGTTCCAATGATTTGTAAGAGATTGAAGGCCATTGCCGCACTAACAAGTAGTGATTGGCTGAGTATTGTTTATTTGTCCTGATTTTATTGGTTTTCTTGGTGACTGAAGTTCTGATGGTGCTTTGTAAAAGACTTGATATAATTGTAGTACTTATGAAGTTGATTGGTGGGCATAGCGTCATGGATGATAACTGTGAATGTGTCAGCGCAGTAAACCTTAATTTCCACACTTTAGTTGACATCATTTCGTAATGTGTTTTCCTGTTCTGAAACTTCCCTTGGGTGTATGGGTCTATCCTTGGACTTGCCTTGGTAGGTACTCTCAGAGCATAGCATAATGCTTTGGGTGGTCAGTCTGAGGCACAGCACAACCCATCATTTTACCATGGAATTTCTTTGGTTGTTGATGTGGCAAGAGTTCATTGCTTTGCCCTTGTTAGTTTCTTGAGCATGTGCTTGTTGGATTCAATTTGTTGTCTTATCCTGATGCTTGGGATCACCAAGATTTGGTATTCCTGATAATTTTTATCATGATGACGACTGATAATGTGTATCTGTCTTGGTTATTTACTAGATCTTAGTATCTCACCTTGCTGGTTTGCACTTGATGCTAGATGTTTGTTGACATCTGAGATTTGAGATTGGTATGATCCCTTGTTTAGGATTTACGATGCATATTCGAATTGTTGCAGTAAATATGGCATCTGGTAAAATGTGTACCTATATTTATTGTTTTTTGTTAGAAGCCTTGGTTTACTTTGTCAACAGATGCATTTGGATCTTCTTCGCTAGTTGGTTGGTCTTTTTTATTTGAATCTTTTTTACTCATTCTTATTATCATTGAGTCTTCATTGTCATTAGTGGTGTGTTTTCAGTATTCATGTCACGGATAACCTTTATTTATCCATGCATGTTTTTCAGTATTCATGTCATTGATACAAGTACCTTCACTCCTATTTGGTGCTTGAGCATGAGCATTGTCACATTTTTGTAAAAAGAACCCCTTTTGTAGAACTCAAGTTGTTTCCCTATCTCATATTGCATTTAGTGCTTGAGGCATTGATCCCAAATATTTTCTTTCCTCGTTTCATCATACTATAAAGCATACACCTACAGCCCTCAAACGTGTCTTAGAATGCTAGAGATGGTCTGCTTGATCTAAGTTTTGCTGCAATGTTACGGATGATGACTTAATAAGCTTTTATAAAGTTATGTCTATTTCTTCTATTAACATTGAAATATTTTGAGTTTTTTTGGATATTTTTTTATATCATCAGAAATATGGTTTGACCCAATTTTTACTGCCTACATTTATTTAATTGTGCTACAATAATAATATTTTGCAATCTTTGTGCTGAACTAAATAATCATGCGATATATTTGCACTTTGCAAGATCAGTGTGCAGTTTGATATTGCATACTCTGAAAAAGAATAGTCTCCAAGTTAGTTTATATGCTTAATGTATTCATATATCTATTTTCTAATGTTATATTGTATATATTTTGTATTTATATATGTATACTCTGCTGAATTATTGATTGAATTCTAGTGAATGTGTGACTCAGGTGTGTGACAACTGTTGGGAGCATATCCTTTGAAATGGTTGTGCTGAATTCAGAAGTGTTGTCTGCTTACATGGATGCTTGCATATTCTGGCTACTTCTGATGTGGAATGTGGAATGAGTTTGCACTCTCAATTTTCGATGTTAAGGGATACATGAAGATAGATAGTTGTGATAATGCCTAGCTGTGATAATGCTTCACATGTACTTTCTTATGACTGCTTTGCAGTTTGATTTTTCTATATAGATAAGCGACGTTGCATTAAGTGTATGTTGTGTTGGTTATTGTCGTATTATCATATGAATTCCTTTATTTTCATGGTCTGATGATGTGTTTAATCGTATATGGCTTTCTATTTGTCTATGCTTTTGGTGAGCCGAGTGCAGGTTATATGTATGATTGGTGACTGTAATGCACTTCTTCTTTTCCTTTAGAATTTATATATTTAGCCTGTTCGCTTGAGCTTATCTGCTGAATCTGCCAGCCATTCAGCAGTATTTTTCTCTCACAATAAATCAGCTCATGGCTTTTCAGCCTTGTCTATTTGCAAGCAAACAGTGGTATATCCATTTCACAATAAGTTATTAAGTTCCAATCTATAGTTATATCCCTTCCTGAGACTGCAAATATCTCATTACAGTTAATATTAATATCGGATTGGAAACATGAACTACACTTTGTTACTGTTAATCTTTTGTACTTTTCTCAAGTCAAGTGACTTTGATTTTCGTTTGTACTTTTCTCGAGTCAAATGTGACTTAGATTTTGTGTGCTAACTGAAGATTCCAGCTCATATTGAAAGTTTAAGGTTTTGTCATTGTTAGTTCAACAAGGTTCTGTCATTGTTAGTTCAATAACTTTTTGTTACTATTTTGTATTTATAGATTATAGATAGGTCTAATCTGATCTGCTCCATTGTTACAAGTTCAATTTTTTTTTTTGTTTGAAGCTAGGTTTGGCATTTCTTGCTATGAAATTTTTAGTTTGTGTTGTGGAGGGGCTGGTCGAGTTTTTAGTTTTGTGTAGTTTTGCTTTAAAAGGTGCAATGACTGGATTGTATTATGGAGTGTTTATGATTCTGTTCACTGCGTTGTCAATGTCAACGACAATGGTGATGTTTTGTTATATAGTATTCCTCCATTCCAAATTGTAATTTGTTCTTTCTTTTCTAGATATAATATTTGCACCGCCTCTAGATATAGATTATGCCTAGATACAAGGCGTAATGTATATAGAAAAGCTAGCTACAAGGGGTAGTTTGCAACGGAGGGAGTATAGTAACTAGCAATTTGGAATGGAAATGGCTCACAATTTGGAACGAAGTTGTAAGTCTTCTAGATATAGATTTTACTATGCATCTAGATATACATTATGTCTAGATACATAGTAGATAGCTATGAATTTAGAAAAGCCAGAACAAACTACAATTTGGAATGGAGTATTTTGTTCTTAATTGGTTGGTTATTTATTTGATTGTTTAGTCTGTTTATAAGAGCCATTCAGGCGTTTTTCCCCTGCGATTAGAATTGTGCTGTATTTGATCCAGTAGTGTATGTCGTTCAATGTAAATTTTACCTATGTTGCAATGTCTATATATTCAGATTTTTTTGGGTTTCTGTTTGTACGTATTCTGTTTTGATTGATTTGCCATTCATTGTGTAATAACTTGATATAAACGACTGCCCAAAAATGTTTTTAACTCTAGCAAATATACAGGAGGGTTGAACTATTGGAAAATGTTTTTCACCAAATAATTATATACTTGGGAGAGGTCTAATCAAGAAGTTAAACAGAAGCACGTTCCATGTATCAGGTAGCCCTGGTAGGCACCAGTGGCTGCAGTCACTATATGTCAGTGGTTGTTGCTGCTGCTCCTTGCTAAGTGGTTTTCCTTCGCGAGTAATTGTGTAAATTGATGGGTGTGCGTCAATTCGGAGCTCGGAGAGGCGAGTGATGTTCATATATATGATAGGCGTTTTCATCTTCTTGATGTTTTTCTCCACAATGGTCATCAAACTTTTTGGAAACGATGGAGCGATGTTTCCGTTTCCCTTGGAGATAGGAGCCGTTTGGTTGTAGCACCAATTTACACTGCATGGTAGAAGGAAAGGGATGTAGTAAGTGATAATGTAGTTGGATGTGCCTTTTCAATTGTTGTTCGAAATATGCACCTCTTGTGTTCAGGTGAGACACTCCGGAAGAATACTCTGGTTCTGCTAGGGTCTATATTGTAGTCGACCCACCTAGCCCAGGTCCTCAATGCTCCATCGAAGGCTTCCTCTCCTGCCATCTGCACCATCTTTCCGTCCCACTCGAGATGATCCCACCTGCATACAGATGGATGAGCTGAGGCAAATGAAATCTGACATTCTGAAAGTTTGGCGCTGCGAGCTTGTGTACTCACGCCCTGAGTTTGCCGGTGTGAGTCCACCAGTGGCCAGTGTTGAAGATGAGGACGTCAGCACCAAGCGTCCGCTGCAACATGGGCGGCAGCTGGTCCAGCATGAGCGCCTTGGTCCGGTCGTCTTTTGTTTCAAGCTTCACGAGGAAGGGGCTCCAGAAGAACTCCACAGAGCAATTATAATCCTTTTTTAATGGAAATTTGGGTGGTGTAAGAACAAAATGTGTTAACATTCATTTTAGATATCAGCTTACAGTCAATCAAAGAGAAATAGAGAGCATTAGGGTTCTAGCCAGGCACGTAGCCAGCGGTGGGGCTAGGGGGGCTCCAGCCCCCCCCTACCGCTGCTGGCCTAGTGAAATTTTTAGTGTTTTTCTTCTAATTTTAGACATAAATTTATAAAGTATGGTGGGCTGAGAACTTTATTTTTTAGATATATTTTGTGAATTTCATTATTGGTCTATATTTTTAGTCTAAGACTACTTTAAACTAACATATTTTTTTATTACGAGGGATAATAGTAGAGCTAAGTCGATGTAGAATTTTTGTTCAGCCCCCCTAAATTTTTTTTTGGCTTCGTCCCTGGTTCTAGCATACGGAGTAGTATGATTATTGATAATGATAATTACTAGTTTGTTGACATGCTAAAAAAGACAAGAACATTTGGAACATCTGGAAATCAATGCCTATAATGCCCGGCTCGCTTGAACTTAATTATTTATCGAATTTGTTTAGCAGTGTTTTTTTCTTACATAAATTAATGAACACTACTTTTAGTCTTTTCAGACAAGTGAACATGCTATGAGGCCTTGTTTAGTTCACCCTAAAATGCAAAAAGTTTTTAAAATTTTCTATCACATCAAATATTGCGACACATGCATGAATAATTAAATATAGATAAATAAAATAACTAATTGTACAGTTTATCTATAATTTGTAAGACGAATCTTTTAAGCCAAATTAATCTATGATTGGACAATGTTTACCACAAACAAACGAAAATGTTATAGTGAGCTCGCGTAGAAGTTTTCACTCTTATATATCGTAAATACTCACTTTATATCTATAAATAAAGTCATTTAGAAATTAGAATAAAAATATTTATTAAAAAGTAGTATATGTACATTTTTATCAATGTATTTTTCAAGACATCATATGGTTTTCACTTTTTCAAACTAAAAAATTTAAAAGTTATTTATATGGTTTATATTCTCAATGTTTGATTCAAGTTTTGTCCAAAGCGATTTTATTTATAGGTACGGAAGGAGTATAAAAATGTACTCCCAAGAATGTACGTCCTTCATCTGTCTGCATAATGACTGCATTAATATAGTCTACAAAAATTGACGTTATCATATTCATATTGAAAGTATATAAATAATGATGACCACGTTCCATGATCACCCTCTTCTTTTGAAATTAAAAGGAGTATTTTGTTCCCTAAAGGATGTCATTTTGAGATTGTTTTAAGTTAAATATTTTAAGCTTTAATTATAAAATAAATTATTTTGAATTGAGTTCAAAAATATAAAAGTGAGTAGACTCATCTCGAAATATAGTTTTATAAATATATATATTAATTATATTTTATACAATAATTATTGGTCAAAGTTGTTTTTTAAGACTGTCGCTCTACCGATCCACTTTTGAATAAGTTTTTTTTAATCAATAAAATTTGAGATGTATAATTATTTTGGAACAGAGGAAAGAGTGATATAAAATCATAACAACAAGTTATTTGAAATACTGTGGGTGTTTGGTTGAGGTTGTTAAAGATTAACATGTACGGTATGATTTTCGTTTTATTTAATAATTAGTATCAAATCATAGACTAATTAGGCTTAAAAGATTCGTCTCACAAATTACTCTCTAGATGTGTTTTTAGTTTTGTAAATAATCTATATTATTTAATACTCTATGCATGTATCAAACATTCGAGGTGATAGGTTGTAAACTTTACCGGAAAGTGTGTTTGTCAAAGGTGGATCGATCGGAGTACTAATTTAATAAAAAAAGGTTTTCTCAACAGTAACTAAACGACATGAAAATCATCCCAATCTCCGCACCAAAATTCCGCCACGATTTCATGAATGCGTAACATAGAAGAGGTTTGGTCAACAGTAACAATCTCCGGACCCCAAATGCCCGCCACGATATCATCATCATGTGTACATACAGCGTGGTAGCAGATCGATAGTCACTTACCATGGCGCGGAAGATCCTGTACTCGGAGCCAGCGTCGTCGACGATGCGCGTCCGCGACCGGTCCGGCACCGCCGCGTAGAGGATGCAGGCGAGCGACTCCCACATGTTGCGGTTCAGCGAGTCGCCCACCAGCACCAGCCGCTTGTCCCGGCACAGCTCCAGCGCCTCCGCGCCGCCCAGCCTGCGCAACACACGGTGACAAGGCCACCGGCCGGCCGGCATGCATGCCAGAGTCAGGGATCGATACTGGGATACCATCACTTCAGTCGGTCCAAATGAAAGGTAGCTTGTGATCGACTGACCTCGTGCGGCCGCCGCAGCCCCTGGGCTGCCACCGCCACCGCTCGTAGCTGGAGTCCGGGCGGCCGTTCCGGCGGCACGCCACCTGGTCGCTCAGGAACGGGCACTCCGCCGCGTCGTACAGCGGGTACGCCGACGACCCCGCCGGTTCCTCCACCCACTCCCCGTCGAACAGGTCGCACTGCGCGTCCTCGTCGTCCTCCTCCCCTGCTGCTGCTTCCTCAGACGACGGCGCCGGGGCCGGTGCAGGCGGCGGTCCGGCGTCCTCCTCGTCCTCCGGGCCCCAATAATCAGCAGGGCCGCCTGCTGCTGATGGTGAGATCGCGTCTGGCGCCGGCGCCGGCGCAGCAGCAGCATGGTGCGACGAGCCAGTACGGGCCATTAACGGCGCCAGGGCCGCCTTCTGCTGCACCCTGGAGAACCGGTCCCACGCCGCCGCCGCCGCCGCCGTGCGCGGCTGGAACGGCCGGTAGCCGGCGGCGGCGAGGAGGATGCCGGCGGAGAGGAGGAAGATGCACGCCAGTGAGCACATGGAGGTGGCGAGTACCCATCTGCGGGCCGAGGACGCGCCGGCGCCGGCAGCTGGTGGTGGCTTCATCGAGAGATCGAGTGACTGGAGTCCTGGCGTCCTGGGCAGGGTGATTACATAGCGAGAGGGGCTGGGCTGGCTGGGCGGGGACCAGGAGACTAGGAGAGGCAGGGACGGCGTGGAGGAGCTGCTGCGCCGCTGGGACTGGGAGGTTTTGGTTGGGCGCCCTGGCCGGTTTTGGTGAGGAGGGGTTGGGGTTTTGGTTGGGACTTGCGACGACCGTGCATATATGCGCCGCCGCTGATGCTATCTACTACTACTATTCGCGTCTCTGTGGTCTGTATGTGTACGTACATACTCTTGTGTACTCACGTGACTGAATGAATGATAGTGTAGTAGGTTTGCTTAATTAGTGACTGTTGTTTACAGTTACAGCGTTGTTGTTAATTAATCACTGCTAGTGGTAGTGCTTTTGCGTGGCACGCAAATATTCTAGTGCCGGCCCCTACGTATACACATCAAGTGGCCTGCATATGCCTATCTAGCTAGTTGTGTTTGAGAAAGGTGCTACGTACTTTAGGCCGATCTGAATGGGCTCAAGAGTAATTTGTTTTACCAGCCAATACAAGTAGCCACGCAGACAGTGCGTGCAGCGAACGTGGGGCGCCTTGCATGCTCCAGTGATGAGTACACTGTACACGTGCACGCCCCGGCCGGCGTCTTGGAGAGGAAGCGATGATGGTTATGGGGGCATTTGGAAGAAGAAGAAGCTGGTGCTGGATTGATGATTATGGAGCCTGGAGCCATATATCGCGTCGCGTAAAGAACCGGTAACGTGCAGACGTTTGTTTGTGGGGGGTGGGGGGGGGGGGGGGGTTGATTTCGCTCGAGTGCCTGCGCATCATGCCGCCGCGTCTCGGCTCGCAGGATGGATGATGCGCGCAATGAGGATGCCGCGCAATGAGATGTGCGATCCGAGGCTCCGAGCCATGGAAATGATTTCCACGCTTGAGGGTGTCGGATCGGAGACTTGATTTGATTTGAATGCCCCTCTCCGTTCAAGTCGAGCTACAATCCGGGCGCGGTTTTCCCATGGGCCGGTCGAGATGGTAGCCCACGAGGCCATTTCCTCGTCCCAGCCCGTCCCGGAGGCAGCCCACAGCGTCCACCATCCATCCAAACCATGGACCACCACCGTGCCGTGTCACCCACACACAGTGTGCCGCGAGCACGAGGAGGCGAGGAGGAGCACGCGCGCCGCTCGTTTCGTTTCGTTTGGCGCGGGCCGGCCGCGGCTGCTGCTGCTGCTGCTGCTGCTGCTTCCTCCGCACGCCCCCCCCCCCCCCCCCCCCCCCCCCCCTCCCCCCCCCCGCGTGCCGGGGTGCCCCCCCCCCCGCCCCCCCCCCCCCCACCCCCCCCCCCCCC
>Ga0182004_10000391_pt1 | contig 25523 bp, 20 predicted proteins | sample Sormic07211540_1_FD_120479 | JGI IMG/M metagenome (GOLD analysis project Ga0182004, IMG submission 120479) | Endophyte microbial communities from Sorghum bicolor roots, Mead, Nebraska, USA - 072115-40_1 MetaG | ecosystem: Host-associated > Plants > Roots > Unclassified | place: USA: Nebraska...
CCGGTCGGCCCGTGGCCCGACATGGCCCGCTCATTTTGTTCTATATGTTGTGATTTTGTGCTCTTTCTCTTTGATATAACTTGTGAATTGAGATATGTTTTGCTTGAAACAATGAAATTGTATTCTTTCATATGTTGTGATTTGTGAAAAAAATTAACCTTTGTTAAAAAAAACTGGTAAATTAAGACATGAGATGCTTGTCGGGCTGTGGGCCGGCCCTGCCCGACCGGGCTGAACAGGCGGCACGGCCCGGGAAAATGGCCCACGGGCCGGACCATGGGCCGCACCCTCGGCCCGCAGCACGGTGGTGGCCCGGCCCGGTCGGCCCGTGGCCCGCCCCGTGCTGGCCCGGCCCGGTCCGATCGGGCTGCGGGCCGTGCCGGCCCGGCCCGTTGTACATCTATAATGTAAATAGACATATTTGTTCTTGGTTACTAAGTAACTGTTCAACCAAAGTAGGAGACGGAACCAGTGCAAGCCACTAGATGTGGTTGATTACATGATTATGATTGGCATATATGTAGAAAAGGAAAATGAAATAGACGTTTTAAACCTGTCTCAATAAAAAATATCTAAAAATAAAATACTAGTTTTTTGGGCTAAGAGAAGTTTGTACGAAATCTAAGGCCTTGTTTAGTTCCCAAAAAATTACCAGATTTCCCGTCACGTCGAATCTTGTGGCACATGCATGAAGCACTAAATATAAATTAAAAATAACTAATTATGTAGTTTGTGAGACAAATCTTTTGAGCCTAGTTAGTCCATGATTGGACAATAAATATCAAATACAGACGAAAGTACTACATTACCCAAGACCAAAAATTTTCAACAACTAAACAAGGCCTAAACACATTAGAGCGTACACTCATCTCATAACTCCCACAAAATCAAACCAGGCCACGCACACACACATGATCAGCTCCTTGGACAACAGGAAGTAAATACGGAGATAAAAGTATTATTTTCATGTCAATGGACCTGTATATATAATGAATAATTAGTGTCTAACTAAACAAATTTAGTTACATGCCAACTACACAACTTATCCATTTAAAGTTTTACTAGCCCCATTTTGTTTGGTGATTGCCATGAAAATATCTAGACCTGCTGCACACACAGCATGCATAAATTTGTAGGAATAAATTATGCTTGTCATGATTATGAAAACTTTTAAAAATTTGTTGGGACAGTTCACACACTGTCGAACCGAAAATCACATATATAGGACGATGGATGCTTTGGTTGCATGCAATTGATTGCCTTTGCGACAGCCTAATGAATCGTGGCCATTTCTCATGTAGATATTTCATCCTGGTCCCTAGATAGCTAAGCTAAGCAGGGCGGGCTCCAATCGGATTTTGACTTCTAGTGTCTAATCACCATATCCTTCGTCATCCCCCCAAAAGATAAAAATTTCCTGACCACTGTTCATCAGCTAATGCTGCAATAATTCCAAAAGAACCTAGTCTTAATTATTGCATGCAAGAAACTAATCATATATATTCACTCTCATCAGGTCTTATCTTGAAGCAAGCGCATTCTTTTTTCTTCGCAAAGGGCGAGAAAAAGGGAGCTGAATATATACATACAATACCAAAAGTGTGCCTACTTTCTTCTGCTACAAAATTCTCCAAACCACACCACCGAAAAAAATTCTAATTAAACAAGGAAAAGCGAGGTGAAAAGCATGGACGTGATTGTAAATAAATAAATAAATTAGGCTACATGTTCTATGGAGTCTGTCTGTCCAGGCCTTGTTTACTTCCTAAAAAATTTTGTAAAATTTTTCAGTTCGTCACATCAAATCTTTAGACGCATGCATGAAGTATTAAATATAGACAAAAATAAAAACTAATTGCACAGTTTGGTCGGAATTGACGAGACGAATCTTTTGAGTCTAATTAGTACATGATTGGATAATATTTGTCAAATACAAATGAAAGTGGTATTATTCTTATTTTGAAAAATTTTTTGAACTAAAAGGAGAGAGAAGGAGAGGGGCTCAGCCGCTCGCCAGCAAGAGGAAGAGGGTGGGGGGTAAAATAGTCCATTCACAGGACCACCCCCATGGCCATGGGCATCAGCCATGAGCCCATCAGTTCTCCATGTCCATGCATACCCCACCACAACTCCCACCCCCACCCCACCGCAGCAGCTTTTAAAGATAAACCAATTCCGCTGCGGCCTTTCCTTGCCCCGCATCGCAGTTCAGCAGCAGCAGCTGCTGCAACTTGCTCACAGGACACAGGCACAGCTGATGAGCAGCAGCCAAAACAGAAAAGCGCGATTTGATCGCTTCCTCCTCCACCTCCACTACCACTAGCTAGCCTGCCGCCGACCGCCGACCGCCGTGCGAGCTCCGGCCGCCTTGTGGAGCAGCTCGTGCTCGTGCTCGTGCAGCGCCGCACGGCCGGTGCCGGAGGCAGAGGAGGAAAGGTGAGCTGCCGCTCCGTGTGTTCTGTCCCTCCTCCTCCTCTCTTTTCTTTCCTCTCGCAGTTTTGCAAAGAACTTGGAATTCAGTTCTGCGTCGAGGAAGCTTTTTTTTTTTTTCTCTCAAATCTGCGTCGCATTTCCCCCCCCAATGTTCCTTTTTTTAAAAAAAAAAGAAATATAAATCCCTACTGTTTTTTTTTGTTTCTGGTAGTTAGTTACTGGAGTCGGTTAGGAATGTTTATATGTTTTGTCTACGAGTGATGTTGGTTTGGTCATTTCCTCGTCCTGAAAAGCTGCCTCTTCTTCTGCCTTTTGTCCAGTTCCATTCCCTCTCTGAAAAAAAAATCGCAGTTTTCATCTCTGCTCCGCTCCGTTCCAAGAAAGCCCCCGTTTCCCTTGTCGCCCTCCGCAAATCCTCCCTCAAACGGTGCCGGCGGATCTCCTTGTCGCCGCCGGGAGGCTCGTTGCCGTTGCCGTTTCCGGCGCAGGTAGGTCGCGCCATTGCCGTCACCCCAACCGCCCCCAACCCAGGTTCTTGGGATTGGGAATCACTTCGGTCTCGTGCTTCAAAGATGATCTCTTTTGGGCCACAAATTCTGAGAGAAATCGTGATTTCACAAGATCGGCTGCGCACTCAGGCTGGCCTCTATACTCACCTTGCGCCCTCAGGTTAACCGAAAATAAATTGCAAATTTCTGGGAGCCACGTGACGCGTGTTCTTTCCGTTTCTTCAACGGTGAGGAGGCTAGGCTGGACATCAGGAGATCAACCCACTGGAAAATTTTCTCTGTCAATTTCCTTGTGCGCATTCCAAACCTGTTGTTGTCTACGAGTTTCTTCTTTTTTTTAAAAAAAAATAGAGAGTGTCCAGACTCCAGAACCAGTGGTCTGTGGATTGCAATTCTTTAGTCACCGTTTGACTGCCTACATGTGCTAGATCCTAAACAATACAACAATTTCCCTGTTGCAGCGCGTTTTGCCATCCACATCCATTCATTCATGTGATTGCTTGCAAAATTAACGAGCTAAAAGATTCCTCCCCCTCACTGGTGCTTGTTCCCATGGTCTCCCAACATCGAGTTGCCAATTATTCCCGCTGTCCCCTCACCACAAGATGCTGCCCTTGTGCTCTGCAGGTGCTGCTGCTCCCCCTGCCGCCCCTGCGTCCTGTGACTGAGATCCATCCAGCTCGGAGGAGGAGGAGGAGGACGAAGAGGAGGAGCTCCTGGTCCTGGCTTCTAGACGTTGTGACCCAGATCTTGATGCAGCTGCGCAACTAGTTTACTCATCTAGAGGAGGGGTTGGGTTCTTGACCCGATTTGGTGGGGGTTTTGCCACTGGGATAGGGGGACAGTTCGGCCTGCTGGATCTTTATCGCCAGTTGTTGGTCCTGTCCTTTCCGTTGGGCTGGGAAGCATTCACATGCCGGTGGCTGCTGGTTTGGTACTTTCTTGACGGATTGGTTAAGCGCTGTCTGTGGGGTTGTTGTGCTCCTCCTCCTTTCATCTCATTTTGTGGTGATTGGTGTGGGGAGGAGGAAGAGCTAGGAAGACCGTCTCTCTTGTTTTTGGGTCATTTCTCGGTGTGGCACAATGAAGTACATGAAGCTTGGATCAAAGCCGGATGTCTTTCAGACAGAGGGCAGCAATATCAGGTTAGTTGATTTTTGTTCCTGCCTTAGCACCGCATTTCTTTCAGATTATTACAGAGACATACATCTTCTTTTTTTTACTAGTCATCCTAGACTTTGTTCTCATTGATTTACTCTGCTTAACCGTTGCTGGTCATGTTGCACGGAATTTATCTTGATGAATGTTCTAGAGATTCTGGGATAGAAATTTCAAGATCCATTTCACTTGATAGAAAATAGGCCTCAGCAGTTCTAATTCAATTTCTTAACATATTTGTGTTTTTATATGCATCTTGTCTGCTATTTGGCCAAGATTTAGTGGATCTGCTTTTTGACTATTCATTTAAAAGAAAATTTAAATCAATGGAGTTGCTCAAGGGGCCAATCATACTGGTTAACTGGATCAGCTGGAAAGAGGCTTTAGTTATGTAGTTTTTCTGTGCTCTGTTTCTTAAATGGGAAGGAAAGGAAGTGACGATATCCATAGGGGCTTTTGCTTTGCTTTCTATTTGTTTGAGTTTAGAATTTAGCATGGAACATCCAATAATTTTGAAGTGTGTAAAATTAGTGCTATGAATTAGGACAGCACTAAAAATTAAATTAAGGCTAGTTCCATCTTCACAAAGCTATATGACTGACAGCTGTGTTGGCTTGTGTGCTAGTTATTAAGGTGTGGATTACCCTCTCATTTGACAACCAGCATGAAACTCATGGTCTGGAATACTAGGAAGCGCATCTGATGATGACATGCAGATGGCTAACTGTATAACTGATCTTGTTTATATGCTAAGTTGTCCTTGATTCTTTTTAGTGGCATATGTTCTTAAAGTTCTTATGTACTTTGGAGGCTTGTGACGATTTAACCATAGGAGTTCTTTTCTGTAGTTTGCTTTCTATTTTACCTTTTGGATGAGTGGATTGGTTGGTGGCATTGTGGTCCATCAAGTAAATTTAATTCCTGGAGCTCAATAATTTCTCTTTACCTTTGATAGAACTAAGTTTTTAATCATCTATATGTTGGACCACATATCAATTCAAATTAGTTATACCTGTCATACACGCTGCTGGTATATCTGAAGTTGCTTTTGCCTTTTTCTAGTTTTGCTTATGGTACTTGGGCAAAAGGCTAATGTTCTTTGTCACTGTTATCTCACCTTTAGCTGATTTGCTGAGCGATGATTTTGTTTTGTTGCGTCATTTCAGCTCTGCATTATTGCAACATTTGCAGTATAAGGATTTATCTAACAAACATTGCATCCACATAACAAGTTTTTTTTATCCTAACATATCTTACCATGATTTTAGATAAATGATATGTGTACTTACTATGTTGCCTCACATTGGGTAATTCTGCTTATCATGCAATATCTTCACATCTTTGGTCCCATTGCCTTTTCCTCTACTTGCATCACTTAGCTCCAATGCTAATCTTTTGCAATCATGCTTTTCAGGTTTGTTGCAACAGAGCTGGCAACAGACATTGTTATATCCATTGGGGATGTCAAGTTTTATCTTCACAAGGTATTGACTTCTTTATGTTCCGCACATTATTGGCCTCAGCATGCATTGAGCAAGAGTAAACCTTATTGTGGTAGAGCTATATTTTGTGCCACCTGAAAATCTTAGATGTGGTTATGAGTACCATTGGCACATCACATCCTACTCCTTTTACTTGCTGAAAAAGAAAAACACCGTGTTTGCATATTCCGCATATTGTGTCTGTGTTCTGACTAGATGCATTTGCTTAGCAGCTGGTCATATCTAATGCAGCATAGCTCTGTGTCAAACAACTAGTTGACATGTTTTTTATGTACAAAGGGAAAATAATCACATACCCTGCAATTGTTTTTCAGTTCCCTCTTCTATCAAAGAGTTCACGCCTGCAAAGGTTAGTTGCTTCAAGCAATGAGGAGAAAAATGATGAAGTGGATATCTCTGACATCCCTGGTGGACCTTCAGCATTTGAAATATGTGCTAAGTTCTGCTATGGCATGATTGTAACACTCAATGCATATAATGTCCTCGCTGCCCGCTGTGCAGCTGAGTACCTAGAAATGTTTGAGACCATTGAGAAAGGAAACCTTATATACAAGATTGATGTTTTTCTAACATCAAGTGTATTTCGCACCTGGAAGGACTCGATCATAGTTTTACAGAGCACAAAGTCACTACTGCCTTGGTGTGAAAATTTGAAGGTAATCAACCACTGCATTGACTCTATCGCGTCGAAGGCGTCAATTGATCCATCAGAGGTTGAATGGTCATACACTTACAACAGAAAGAAACTCCCATCTGAGAATGGTATTGATTCACATTGGAATGGTGTCAGGAAGCAACCTATGGTCCCTAGTGACTGGTGGGTTGAGGACCTTTGTGAGCTTGAAGTGGATTTGTACAAGCGGGTGATCATGACCGTCAAAGCAAAGGGAAGCACACCAGCTGTTGTCATTGGAGAAGCATTGAGGGCCTACGCATACCGACGGCTGCTTGGCTCCCTTGAAGATGCTGTGAGCAATGGAGTCGATTGCACAAAACGTCGTGCAGCTCTTGATGCTATTCTATTTCTCTTGCCCGCTGAGGAAGGCTCAGTGTCATGTGGTTTTCTTCTTAAGCTGCTAAGAGCTGCATGTTTGCTGGGATCTGGGGAGTCCCATCGGATTAACTTGATCAAGAGAATAGGCACACAATTGGATGGTGCTTCAGTTTCAGACCTTCTTATACCACCAAATACTGATGAAAACAATACATACAACATAGATCTGATCATGCCAATAGTGGAAGAATTCATGTTACAGAATAGTGATAGTGGTAAGGAAAAATTTCAAGATGATGAAGAAATCGTGGAGATTGAGAACGTGACATCTGTTTCCAGCACGTCAAAACTGGCAGTTGCAAAGCTGATCGATGGATATCTTGCTGAGATTGCCAAAGATCCCAACCTTCCTCTTCCAAAGTTGATCGCACTTGCTGAAATGGTGTCTTCTCTACCCCGGCCAACACATGACGGGCTCTATCGTGCCATTGACATGTATCTGAAGGTATCTCTTTGTGTTACCACCAAGTGCTCCCATTGTAGGGAGTTTGGATACTTAACACTGCTTTCCATGCTTACAGGAGCACCCCGGCCTATCAAAGAGCGAAAAGAAGAAATTATGCGGACTGATGGACTGCAAGCAGCTGTCACAGGATGCGTGCATGCACGCCGTGCAGAATGAGCGTCTCCCCTTACGCGTGGTTGTGCAAGTTCTCTTCTTTGAGCAAGTCCGGGCATCAGTTGCTTCTGCAAGGAGCGACCCTTCATCTGAGCTCCCATCTGTTGTTCGCTCACTTCTTCCCAGAGAGAATGGCAACTCTATTGGCAGCTCCAGGTCAGCTGCGACCACGACAACCGAGGAGGAATGTGGGGTCCCGACATCGAGTGACATCAACTCTTTGAGGTCAATGAGGCTCGCCAACAACAGCGGTGGAAGTGAGAGGAGCAGTGGCAGCAGTGACATCAACAAGAACAGCGATGACAAGAGCACCGCAGGGAAGGCAAAGGGGATGCTGATGCCGAAGAAGATATTGAGCAAGCTCTGGTCTGGGAAAACGAACGCCGGTGAGAACAGCAGCTCAGACACGTCGGAGAGCCCTGGGTCCGTGAACCCGGAGGAGGTGAAGTCCACGCAGTCACGGATCACAAGGCGCTCAGTATCCTAGTCGCAGGGGGTTAACGGTGTCACAGCCTAGTTTTGTTCTTGCTCTTGATTTGCCTTCACTAGAGAGTAGTAGCAATCTCAAAATGTGGAGTACTACTACTGTCCTCACTTGTCATGTCGCCAATGGCTCTCTTCTTCTTCTTCTTCTTTTTTTTTTTTTTGGCATGGGATTGCTTGTAGCTGGAGTAGGTTTGGTCATTGGTGATGTTTTCAGCGAAGTTCCATGTGGGATATTTATGTGACCTTTTTTCATGGTAGGAATACAAAGAAAGTACAGGTCGTTATAATTGATGTATTTTTGCATGCAAAATCATAGTGTTTTAGTATGCTTTTTACTGTTCTCTCTGTTCAAAATTATAAGGTAAGCGGCTTATAATTTGGAACGGAGAGAGTATATAACATCCGTTATACTTATACATAGCATATATTCAAGTGAAATGGTGAGGATGGTCAGGAAACATCGGTTGCTCATGTTTTTATTACGAACAGTAGTGTTAGGACTCATTCCATCGAATCTTTGGACATATGCATAAAACATTAAATGTAGATAAAAAAATAAACTAATTACACAATTTGGTTGAAAATCGCGAGACGAATCTTTTAAATCTAGTTAGTCCATGATTAGCCTTAAGTGCTACAGTAACCCACATATGCTAATGGCAGATTAATTATGCTTAATAGATTTGTCTTGCAGTTTCCAGACGAGCTATGTAATTTGTTTTTTTATTAGTTTCTAAAAACCCTTTCCGATATATTTCCAACACATCAGATGTGACACCCAAAAATTTTTCACCCAAAAATTTTTCATCTCTAATCTAAACAGGGCCTTATGTTAGAGCTGTTTTCGGCAGTTGGCTACATGTAGGAATTTGTGAGAAGATACGAGCTACAGTCTTAAATCATTGATGGGGGGCTGAAAATAGAGAGAAGAAGATGCATTATGATGTGATTGAATTTGTTAGAAGAGTAAAGTCTATCACCACTTACTAAACTTGTTCGAGTGTGTCATATTGGTCTCTAAATTTACAAAACGACTGTTTAGATACTTAAACTTGTTCGGTTGTGTGATCCTAGTCCCTAAACTTGGAAACCTCCCATATAAGTCCTCAAACTTGTTCAGTTATATCATTCCGGTACCTAAACTTGTTTTTAAGTATCATCTAGATCAAAACGTGGCGAATCTAAAAACTCTATATAAAAAATAACTCATAACTTTTTCATATGAACTTGAAAATAAACTTTATATCAAAATTGAAGCCAACAATGCAATCTACAACTTTGTAGTTGAAAAGTTTTTAAATTAAACTCATTTAGGACCGAATTTTTTGTAAGTTTATAGATTTTGAAATTTAAGATTTAAAATTAAATTTTGTGACACTAAATGATTTCAAATAAAAAAAATTCAACTACAAAGTTGTAGATTGCATTGAGGGCTACAACTTTGATATAAAGTTTGTCTTCATTCGAGTTCATATGAAAAAGTTACGAATTATTTTTTGATATAGAGTTTTTAGATCGCTTTGTTTTGAGCCAGATTAGACTCAAAAGACAAAACTGAGTTTAAGGACCTAAATGGGTGATTTCTATGTTTAGGGATCGAGATAACACAACCGAACAATTTTAGGAACCGAGATGACATAGATAAACAAGTTTGAGGACTTAAATGGTTGATTTGCGAGTTTAAGGACCAGAATGATACAAAAGTACAAGTTTAGAGACCGATGATAGACTTTACTCTTGTTATAATGTGATACTTTGTCTAGCTCACCATATTCATGACTCGGCACCTCTCAAGGTCGGGTCCACTGAATCCCACAACAAATAAGATTTAACTCAAATAAAAAAAGACTAGAGGATTGTCTATACTTATATGTTGTGCTCCTAATCATCAATTTTCGATATAAGACCGAACGTCTAAACATAGCAATGTTTCATATTCTAGATATTGTTTAACTCTTCTTATTAGTTCTAGTTGTGCGCCCGTGCTGATATCAAATTTCTGTCATTTTGCATTTCACGTTATTATGGTCTACTTCCCTATGTTTATGTTGAGACGTGTGATAAAATAGAATAACATATAGTTTTTGAGATCATATTGATATGGACATCACTGCTTCAAGGTATGCAATGACAATACCGAATTCTTCGTTGCCAAAACACCTTTTAGAACCTAGCTCAAAATGGTTGTTGGATGAGAGGCATGAACTTAATGATACTTAGTTAGTATTATAAATATTATTATTTTATCAAATAAATTTAATTAAACTTGAGATATTTTAAATCTTTAAGATTTTTAAAATGACTTATAATTTGGGACGAAGGAAGTAGTTTCTTTTTTTAAGATGGGTGCTAACTTTGCTGATATCCAAAGTCTCCTATTCTGCTACGTACAACATACCCCCAGTAGCCCAGTTCGTTGCACAGTAGGAAAGCCCGGCCCGACGACAAGGAAAAGGCCCAGTTTGGCAATTGCAGCCCTAAGCCTACTCCAGAGTCTCCCACGGCGCCGACGCCTGAGGCGCTCGCCGACGCCTGCCAGTGCCAGGCCGCCACCGCGCACGACTCCGTCTTGCTGTCCATCCTGCGCCGCCTCATCCTCTCCTCCCCGGCTCCCCGGTTCCCGCCCCTAACACTAGCACTAGTAGTAGTTAGGGGCTGTCCAACGGGCCGGCGACCCCGCCTCAACCGCCGCAGTTTCGCCGGAGATGGACTTCCAGGTCGTCGTCCTCGCCGGCGGCACCTCCGACTCCGAGAAACTGTGCCCCCTCGTTTCCAAGGTGGAGTCCCCCCTCTCTCTCTCTCTCTCCCCTTTTCCCCATCTCACCTCACCTCATCCATGTTAGTCCCGCCGCGCCTTAACCTCTACCTAAGCTCACTTCCTCCTCTTCGCTGCGCAGGACGTTCCCAAGGCGTTGCTCCCGGTCGCCAACCGCCCCGTGCTCTCTTACGCGCTGGACCTTCTTGAGGCCAGCGACCTCAAGGACCTCATCGTGGTGAGCTCCTCGCTCTTCTGCTTCTCTTCCTCCTGTCACGGCTGTGGTCCCAACTTCCCGAGCCACGAGCAGGATATTGTTTGGCTGAAGTGGTGTGGTGCAGGTGGTTGAGGGGCAGGAGGCAGCACAGCTTGTCGACGCTTGGGTATCCAGCGCGTACCTGGATCGCCTTCGAGTGGAGGTGAGTCTGCTTCTGATTCCGTGTCTGAGATTGCAATGCCCAATGCTCTGTTACTAGGGTATTGCCTTTGTGTTAGTGCTAAGAGTGATATGTAATTGGAGAAGATCCTAGAAACAAGCATATAAATTTGTTCTAAGGATGCATGAAGATAAATTAGCCGGATACATTTTCATGGCAGAACCAAATAAGCCTTTAAAGAACTAGGTATTAGGTGAATGTTTCAGTTCTTATAGATTAGATTATTGTTCATGTGGATTTTGAGTTAGTTTAACTACACACCTATCTACTAGCATTGTTATGGTAGGCTGTCTATGGAGGCAGGTTACCTCATCCCTGCAATGTCATTGGGACTCTATATTATTTTTTGTGGAAAATTTTCTCTTGTGTTGCGAGTGGAATTTCATTTAAACAAACTGGTCTTGAAGCATGGATATGCTATGGTACCTGATACCTTTTTGTCTGGATTGTTGAGGTGCTGATATTAGGATTATGACTATTGAAGGCTAATCAGCATTGGAGAAGCTGCCACTTGGGTGTTGCTTGGCCTCCCCTACTATCATTTTTGAGCAAGCTCCTAACCTTTTTTGCTATGACTTCCTTTCATGCTAGTTAGCCACCTAAGTGCAGATGAGGCACTAGGCAGCAGCCAATCGCTCACCAAGTTTTGAATTGAATGACTTCTACAGCAAGGATGTTAATTTATTATGATTTATGAATGTAGCATAACAAAACAAATTCTTTAGTTCTAAATGAAAATTTGATTTCAAGTTGTTCCCTCTATATCTCAGTACCATTTCATGTTGTTCATTTGTTAATCCTTATTTAAACAAGGCACTTTGCTCTCCCATTGTTTCTTTTTCTTTTGTTTAAAGTTGGAGTTAAGCTGGCTACTAGTTTGAATCTTGTAAGATTTATATTTCTTTTACCAATGCTTGAATGCTATCTTTGTTGTTTTTTCAATACTTTCTTCGATGAAGTGAGAATGTGAAGCTTGCGGACTATATGTCAATCCAAACATAACTCCATTAAAATTTAAATATCTTGTGAGCATGTCTCTGTTCTAACTTATTTCCTTTTTTCATCAATGCTAATCATTAAGCCCATGGATGTTTCTGTTCATGTTATATTATATAAAAATTCAGTATAATATATGATTTTATTCCTAGTAACTTCAACTTCTTGAGTTCATTCTTGTTTTTATATCTCCTAGTTTTTGTTTTCTTTGATTGACATTTGTTTATTTATTATGGTATACTACGAGCTCAATCTCATTGACAAACAATTGAATGACTGTAGGGAAACATATTTTCATTTTGTTTGTGGAAATAACTCTTTTTTGTATTCAGGTAGTTGTGGTTTCTGAAGACCTTGGAAGTGCTGGTGCATTACGAGCTATTTCAAAGCGACTGACAGCAAATGATATTTTGGTAATGTTTGTGCTTTCATACTATGGCAATGTGCCAATGTTGACAAAATGTTGCATGATTCTAACACATTGAGCTGTGTTTGAATAGGTAGTTAGCGGTGACCTGGTAACAGATGTGTTGCCTGGAGCTGTTGCTGCTACTCATAGAAGAAATGGTGCAGCTGTTACTGCTTTACTATGTTCTGTTCCTGTTAGTGGTCCTTCAGACACTGCTTCTTCTAGTGGGAAAGATAAAGCTAAAAAGCCAACTCGTTTGAACATAGTAGGGCTGGACAAGAGTAAACAATTCTTGTTGCATATCGTGTCAGGTTTGCTTACTGTGATTTCATTAAGTGTAGTAGAAGGCTAGTAGTGTCATGCATGCTTGATTCTCATACCTGTCAATGTCACCTGTAGGAACTGATGTTGAAAAAGATGTTCAAGTTCATAAAAGAAAAATACAGGCTGTTGGTCAGGTAAGGCACCTATTCTACGTATGAAGTCAGCTACATTTGTTTCTGAGGAATTTTGAGTTTCAGTGCTATACTTATGTGCACATTGTTATGCATCATGATTCTTGAAAAACAATCAGGCCAACACTATTGTGTCAGTCTCAAGTTTTTGCAACTGGGCTGTCCTTGCAATGATTTAGATAGAGAAATTGGTGGCCCATGGGCATCCATCTATCTATCTATATGATCTTGTCAGTCACTCAGAGGGGTGCTTGGATCTCAGGAGTAAAAACTAATCCTTGGTTTTGGATGCCAAATAGAAGGACTAAACATAGACTAAAAAAAATTAATGACGATTAATTGATGGTTAGACCATTAGAGGCCATTAGAAAAAATAGTTCACATTTAGCCTATTATCATATGATGACTAATTTTTAGCCCTGAGATCTAAACACCCCTTAGGCATGGCAACTGTGGAGCTGTGACAGAACCGCCCAATTTATACAAAATCAAGTACGGCTGCCCCCACAAACACATTGGCACACACACACACACTTCCACTTATATAAACCCGGTAGTCCGCCGAGTGTCACGAAGGACCTCGGTAAATCCACATCACAACCAAGACTGTAATAGATTAATAAATACACATCACATACACTAGAGTTTGCAGCGGAAATAATGTTTACAATTGAGTTCACCAATAAATAATTAATAATACATTACGGAGTTTAAAACCAATTAGAGAACAAAATATCTTTGAAATGATTAGCTTGGGGATGCATGGAGTAATCTTGTTGCTTTGTTTTTGGCCGTTCTGTCTTATGTTACGGTTAGCAGGTCTTGAAAGTCAATAATGTAACATAATCCAATGGCTTTGGCATTTCTAAGTTGAAGTGAGGTATTTATTTTATTTTGGTTCTTTTTGCTCCTGTCCTTTGTGCCCTCTTCATCATGGGCACTGGTATATGATGTACTTTTACCAAATATAAATGTATTTCAAAGCTTAATTCACCCTTTATTTTTTAAATTTTCTAAAACTTCCTTTTAACAAAGTTGTGGGTTGGTATTGCAAAACATGCCTTGGGCTAAAACTTTAGTGCCTTAGCTATGTACACATTACTTGATGAAAAGTATTGGGTCTGTCGAATTTTATTGATTGATGAGGCAATCTGATGTAACCTCAAACCACAAAAGCACAACTTAGCTGTCACTGTCAGAAGTCTGAAAATCTCAATCATTATTTCTTTGTTGTCTGTGTACACATTATTTGTTTACAAGTAGCACAACAATAGCTAATATAGGAGTCATACTCTTCTAAGGAAGCAAGTGAAGAAACTTATTGTCCCTTTATGGACGATCTGTGCTGGGAACTGAATGATAGCTCAATTGGTAGAACCTCCATTAGAGAGGCTCGCCACTCACCAGCCAGCTTTCCTGACTCCTGAGAACTGGTTTCAGCGAGTTTTCTAGCCAGCCAGGATTGGGCACTCCTTAAAGTCAAAGCCAGGGTGAAGTCTTCTCCCTGTAATCAAATTCTTTTTTTTTAAAGTTTTTATAAGATGGCCTCAGTCCCTTGATAGCTTAGTTGCAATATACGGTACTTAGACACAACTTGGATGCTATTATTTTTATAGTAACTGTATTTTTGTTGGATGTTCATATCAAATTTTTATGGGAAGTAATAACAGTCATGTTAATTGTTCTGTAATGATATGGTTTAATTTAAATTCAGAAAAGCACTCAGTTTGAATGATTTGATGAACTATAAATTGAACTATGCTATCCTTCTTTTGTTAGATGGAAATTCGAAGTGACCTAATGGATGCACATCTTTATGCTTTTAAGAGGTTAGTTTTTTTTAACCTTTTGTGATGTCTTGTTTGGTCGTTCTTTTAAATATGCTCACACTCAAGTCATAGATTTTGCCATAATTTACTGCTGGTCACAGGACAATATTACAGGACGTACTGGAACAGAAGGAAGCATACCGTAGCATTAGACTTGAAGTCCTCCCATATTTAGTTAGGAGTCAATTGGTATGCTCATGCTTAATGACATGTAAACATGTAACACACTCGTCTGAAGCAGTGTTTAACTGTTGTAAACTTGAACAGAGATCAGCTCCATCTGGTGGCAGTGGAACAGCAGTTGATGAAACTGGGAGTAGTGCTGTTCAGTCCAGTGGTAATTTGCAGTGTTTGTCACAGCATCGTGTCATTGCACCATCTGCTTTCAAGCAGGATGGTGGTGGACATAGGTGCTGTGCTTATATTGCTACTAAAAGCAAATACTGTCACCGGTTGAACTCAATTCAGTCGTATTGTGATATCAATCGAGACGTAAGGATTTCACTCTACAGGGAATTATTTTGTCACATGCACCACTATCGAATCATGATTAAATTATTACTATTTTGTATTGCAGGTTATAGGGGAAGCTAGCCACTTGTCTGGTTATTCCTTCTCTGCACAAAACAATATCATCCACCCATCCTCTGTGCTTGGATCAAAGACTACAGTAAGTCTGTTGAACTAATAGCAATCTAGCATCCAGATGACCGCCTGAAAATACAGAACATATCGTAAAATGAATTTAGGATGTTACTGTGTTAGCTGCTACCATGTTGCGTATATATATGAAAATATTCATTTGTTTGCTTTAAGATAATATTGATCTTTCATTTGTGGGATTTCAGTATAAGTATGCTTCAGTTAAAATTGTGATTACTTTGCCATGTTGGCTAGCATTTAAAGAGGGATCATGACATGCAAGTATGTATATTGAGAGGTTAATAATGTTTTTTCATGTGACAAATCCAAGACTTTTTAATTGCATGTCAATGATCAAACTTTACAATGTTTGGTTGCATGTCTAGATTATCTAATTGACATCAGAGGTAGTGATAAATTGCTTTTGATACATTAATAATGTATCCAATTCTGCATGATGTTTGATGTTTGAAATTGTTACAATTTCTATTTTGGCTTATTTTGTTGTATTTTATGTTTGTTTAGATAGGACCACATTGTATTCTTGCTGAGGGTTCACAGCTAGGTGACAAGTGTAGTGTGAAGCGATCCGTGATTGGTCGTCACTGCCGAATCGGTTCCAATGTGAAGGTAATTGTGGTGTGACTTGTTATTCCATTGTAATGATTTTTGTATGCTCTCGGTTAAAAAAAATACTACCTCAATATCATGATAAAAGTTGTACATGCTGGCTTATGTAGCAAAACTAGGAATTGCCATGTTGGGTGCTGTGCATTACAGGCTACAGAAACTGCTTGTATTTGTAAACAGTATTGTTCTTTTAGATCTAGCCTGCTTAGGCTTAAGAGTGTTCCTTAATATAGCCTTCCTTGCAGAGGCATGGGTATCCATATTTCTACCAATTATTCGTTGCCATCATGCTGTATTCCTCTGAAAAGAAGTCATTTTTCATAAATCTTTTAAAGATTTTCTGTTAACTAGCAAGATGCAATTGATAATATCTGTTTGTTCTCTGTAAGATATCTTTTGTGATTGTCTTGCAATTATATCTTGGTGCTTTATTGAAATATTACTGTTTGGCCTTAGATGTCTATGCCACACTTAAGTTCCGTTCTGGTTTAAGCTTCTTTGTTTCCTTCTTATGAAAGAAATCATTTCCACCCTTGCTGCAGATTGTCAACTCTGTTGTGATGAATCACGTTGTTATTGAAGATGGTTGCCACATCCAAGGTTCTGTTGTATGTAATAATGTTCAACTGCAAGAACGGGCTGTTCTGAAAGATTGCCAGGTACCATCTTCTGTACTCCCTGTAGCAAAAAGAGAGACATTTTAAAAATGCAACAAAATTGGCCAGCAATATCTTCCATTATGTCATAGTCTTACTAGGTTTATTTAGTAGAAAAAAATAACCATTAGTGGCCAAAATTATTATTTTTGGATAGTCAAGGTCCATAGTGATTTAATCTTGATCAGGAGTGGAGCTCCTTAGTTGGCCAGTGATGGTCGTTAACTTTAATGGATGCAAAGCTTATAAATTCATATGTAGGCCTTGTTTAGATGCGATTTTTTTTGGATTTCGCTACTTTAGCACTTTCGTTTGTTTGTGACAAATATTATTCGATCATGGACTAACTAGGATCAAAAGATTCGTCTCGCGATTTACAGCTAAAGTGTGTAATTAGTTTTTGTTTTCGTCTATATTTAATGCTTCATGCATGTGCCACGGGGAATCTTGAAAACTTTTTGGTTTTTGGGGTGAACTAAACAAGGCCGTAGTGTCTTATTCAGTAATTTCTTCAATCTCCCATTTTTCAGGTTGGAGCTGGTTATATTGTGACTGGTGGCAGCGAGCACAAAGCAGAATCCCTAGCAAGAAAGTACAGTGAGCTTTGACTGTTTTGTTGGATACTGAATGATTTTGTATTCACTTGAGATGCACCCCAAAGAAGAAGAAAAAAGGGTAGCAGTTCTTGTCTAAAATTTATAAAATATGTCATTATGTACAACAGCACAGTTTTGGTTGCAGTGTAACAGTGCGAAAGGTTTTGGTTGCTTATTCAGTACCAGTTTTGTACCAGGCTGCTTGAGCAAGTTACTATTGTCTAAAATTTTGGATCCGGTTCCTCCTTCGCCGTGTGCTTTTGAGAGGCCAGGTTGTTGCCTACACCTTTAGATGTGCTTTGTGCTTGGTTGAGAGGGTACATTTAGCACGGTCTTTTTGTTTGGTTGGGGTGGTCGGGTCAAATGGGACTTGTGTGCATCCTCTAGCCTGGCATGAGGAGCTTGGCTTTAGATCTATGAATTATTTTAATTAATTATAAAAAAGTATAGATTTAGAGTTATAGCAAGAATTGTATACTAAAGCATACCATATTATATATGTTTAATGTGTAGATCTATTTATGTGAAGTTCAATAAAATTGTTTTTTTTATTTTATGATTTTCTATGATTTACTATAATTTTTTAAAGATTCAGTGGAAAAATAAATTAAAAAAGACAAAACTATCGTCATTATAGCAAAACAACTATCTAAAACCGATTAAAGGGATTATTTTACCGGTTTTTGGAAAGTTTAGTAGGGCAGAAAATCAAGTTTTATAGTTCATGGCTTTAGACAGAAGATACACCGATGACAATATTTGTTTTTTATTTTTTTTCTTTTGTCAGCAAAACCATTGCTGAATTCCTCCATTTGAATATGTGCCTGATTGGTTTTAGTACGTGAAAGACTTTGTCTCGAATTTTTTTTTTTTGGTCTATGGAAGAGTTTTTTCGAAAAAAATTATTTTCTGTATATTTTATTTTCTGATGAAATGTTTTTTTTGGAAACTGGAAATATAATTTCGTCGGTGTTAGCAAAGATTTCCTGTATGAATATATGTGTGATATTTTTTTTGTTTGACAGCAATGCTCTTGCCGAATTTCTTTGTTCGAATATCAATCCTTTATGGGTGTGTTTGGTTTGTGTCTACAAGCCTGACTTGTAAAACTAAGCCAGGCTAGCCCAAGTCTGTCTTTAACAAGCCAGGATGGACTTGTTTGGTTGCATGTATCAACTAAGCCTGACCAATAACTAGATGTGTTTGGTTGTCTGATTTGCACTACATACAATTACCTCTTCTCTATTTCACAAACACCTGGTCTCCCCTACTGCGATGGAGATGGAGCTGAGCCTTACATCGACCACCACGTGACCCGCCCGCCACTGAGCTTCGCGAGCGATGAGAATTAGAAAGGAGAGCACAGCCTCACCGCTGGACATGGGAAGCACACTACCGGAGAACAAAAAAAACACGGGAGAAGAAGAAATCTCAAGGGAGCCCGCTACTGGTCCTCGACGGCGGTCGCGGGCGCAGGGTGGGCGGTGAAGATGCGGCGGAGGTGGGACGCGAGGGCGCCGGACGAATCGGCGTCCGCCTCCCTGCGGAGCGCGTCCTGGAGGTCTCGCATGTGGTGGGAGAGGTCCTCGCGCTCGCGGCGGAGGTCGGCGTTGTCGACGGCGAGGTCGTTCAGGCGGTGCTTCTGGCCTAGGGACCGCAGGCTCATCATGAAGACGCCCGCCATCAGGAACAGCTGCACGAACCCTTGCTCTTCGCACTCGATCCATGGCAGCGCACTCGAGGTGGAGAAGCTCTTCGGGATGGGGGAGAGCGAGAACCGTGCCGGCGGCAGGCGCGCCGGCGCGGAGGCCACACCCCGCATGGCGAAGGGGAGCGTGGCGGGGGGCGAAGGCGGTGGGAGGAGACCCCCACCGCCGCGACGGAGGAGCAGGTGCGGGCTTTGGTGGCAGACGGCGGCAACCGCCGCGGGTGGCAGCGCCATCGCCAGAGATTCCTTCGGGAGCGGGTCGGAGAGGCGGGTCTTTGTCACCGCAAGCACCGGTACGTGAACCGAACGGGACAGAGGGCTGGCCAGAGAGCCTGGCTCAGAAGGTCGATTTGGGTTTCAAAGCTGGCCAGACTATGGCCTTGTTTAGTTCCGAAAAGATTTCGGATTTCGGTATTGTAGCACTTTCGTTTGCTTGTGAAAAATATTATTCAATTATGGACTAATTAGGATCAAAAGATTTGTCTCGTGATTTCTAGCTAAACTGTGTAATTAGTTTTTGCTTTCGTCTATATTTAATACTTCATGCATGTGCCGCAAGATTCGATGTGACGGAAAATCTTAAAAACTTTTTGCTTTTTTGGGTGAACTAAACAAGGCCTATCTCAGTACGGCTGGCCAAGCCTGGCCGTGCCCCAAGCCGTATTCAGCGAACCAAACATCCAATTTCTGGCCAACTGAGCCATGGCCACATGTAGAATGCAACCAAACACACCCTATATGATTTTTGGAAACTTTTTTTTTCCTCGGAAGAGTTGTTTCGGTAAAGTTTTTTTTTGCCGTTGAATAGTTGGTTAGTTTTTTTTGGGAAACCTTTTTTAGCAACCCTTTTTTGTGTGTGGATAACGTGGAAGTTTTGGAAACGTTTTTTTTTTGTGCCCGTGTTTGTTTTGGAAACAGTTTCTTTTTTTTTGCCGTATCATATTTTCCCTTTTTTGCCGTACCATAATTTTTCTAGAGGAAAGTTGCGGGTGATTTTTTTTACCGTCGGGACGCAGATTCAGTGACGCTGTAACTTTTCCTGTCAAATCCACCGTTCATCCAACATCTAAGGGCTGCAGGCCACTTGAAGCCTGGGTTCGGTTCTCTCCTGCAAAGACGGAGCAGGAGCTCACAACTCACAAGTGACACAGCCAGCGTGCACGGCCGGCGCGGCTGACGTGGTGAGCGCGCGGCCAGGGGCGGAGCGAGTGGGCGTGGCCGGTGCGAAGAGCGACACGGTGAGCATGCGGTGGCGGCGAGCTCGTACGTGGCCGGAGACGAGTGTTTGGATGCACAACGCCTTATCGGTGGCACCTTGCTCCATGCCGGCGCCGACTTTGGCAGGTTTGGACTCCGTGCTGGCCTCGCCGCGCCTCCGCGCCCACCGCATGCTCGCCGTGTCTCTCCGCGCCGGCAAGTCGGAAACTGCTCGATGCGCGTCCGGGACAGCACGCTGACATCGCCCATTGGTTATGGTCCCCACCGCGACGGCGTGAGCCCGCTCGAGGTACCGGTGAACTTGGGCTTAGTGAAAAATTTGAAGTACCGTAGCATTTTCGTTTGTTTATGACAAATATTATCCAATCATGGACTAACTAGGATCAAAAGATTCGTCTCGTGATTTACAGCTAAACTGTGTAATTAGTTTTTGTTTTCGTCATGCATATGCCACAAGATTTGATGTGACGGGAAATTTTGAAAATTTTTTGATTTTTAAGGTGAACTAAACAAGGCCTTGCATTTCATCTAACAGTGACTGACGGATGGACCCCAGAAGCTGAGAGGAAGGATAGCCTTTGGATCTGATTTGGAGGGAGAAAGTTATATTGCGACTTTACAGAGCAAAGTCACTAGTAGATCTCAGTCCAACCAACCCGTCTTCCCCTTCCCTTCCGTCCGCTGCATCCTGCTCTTCCCTCCTCCTCCTCCTCCGCCTCCTCTCTCCCTCGCGCGCTCCAGACGACGACTGTTGGGCCGCCGCCGCCGCCCTAGGCCAGGTGCTGAGGCTTTCCTTGGTCTCTTCGCCGGCGACGAGCACCCTACCAGGTACTCCCACCCCTTCTCTTCCCTTCCCTTACGCTGTGCGAAGCTGAGCACCGAAACCCTAACCTGAAGCTATTTGGCTATTATTGGTTGTACATGTGTACACCCATGTCCGTTTACTGGATCCGCCCAATCTAGACTGGCGTGTTCCAGTCATTTTCCAGGAGCAACATTTGTTTTTCCTCTAGGAGCTAAGATCCAAGTTCACTTATGCAAGTCTGGTTGTTTCGGCACTGAAATCTCTGGGTTGTAGAGGTTGTGGCAGGTTTTATGCCCTTCAGATCAGCCTTTTATATATAAAAAAAAAATATTATATTTCAAGCATGCTCAAATTTTGTGCATAATTTCAGCTATTCTTTTAGTTGGTCAGCTCAATCGACATTTGGAGTTCTTGATGTTTCTAAATTTTGCTCCTTTGTTGTTTTTGGGCAGGTCTTTTCAGTTCAGCACAGCATATCAAGACTGTCTCTGTTAATTTGTGTGTATGAGATCAGTTAACGGATAAGGACATGTGAAGCACTAGTGAAGAAGGACTGATGATCAGTAATTTGTATGCTCCAGATTATAGTATCCTCTGAGATGGACGGAAGAGAATCAGGCTTATGGTAAATCCTGGTGAATATTCATGGGAGGTCAGCAAGTTCTGGCCTGACTAAGACTAGTAAAAAAAACAGCGTGCTTCATCTCAGATCATCATGGTGAGAATGAGGTTCCCGAAACGTTATCTCATTGTATTGCTAACATTCGTCTGCACAAATGTTTGCTACATTGAGCGTGTCGGTTTCTCGATTGCTTACACAGTTGCAGCTGATGCCATCGGTGTGAATCAAGCCAACAAGGGGATGATACTCTCTATGTTCTATTATGGTTATGTTTTATCACAGATTCCTGGTGGATGGGCCGCACAGAGGATAGGAGGTAGACGTGTTCTGCTACTGTCATTTGTATTGTGGTCTATGATATGTGGTTTAATTCCACTCGATCCCAACAGAGTAACCATTCTGGTCCTGTCTCGCCTATTTGTTGGTGTAGCACAAGGTTTCATATTTCCTGCCATTCACACTGTTCTGGCCCAGTGGGTGCCACCACAGGAGCGCTCTCGCTCGGTATCTCTCACTACCTCAGGGATGTATCTTGGTGCAGCCTGTGGCATGCTTTTCTTCCCAAGTCTGGTGAAGCACACGGGACCCCAGTCAGTTTTCTTTGTTGAAGCAGTGTTGGGAGTAGCATGGTCTGTGATATGGTTTAGATTTTCCAGTGACCCACCTCGTACTGATCTTCCAAAGGTATCAATGCCAAAAGTGGCATCTCGAGACATGATTAAGGCACAGGCAGGAGGGGTTGTCGCACCTCGCACAGTAAAGATCCCATGGCGAAGGATAATATTCAGTCTACCTGTTTGGGCGATCGTTGTAAACAATTTCACCTTCCACTATGCCCTGTATGTTCTTATGAACTGGCTCCCTACCTATTTTGAGCTTGGCCTTAAGCTTAGCCTCCAGGATATGGGTTCCTCAAAGATGCTTCCTTATTTCAATATGTTCATTTTCTCCAATATCGGTGGTGTGATTGCTGATCACTTGATTACAAGGAGGATTTTGTCTGTTACCAAGACAAGGAAGCTTCTGAACACCATTGGGTTCATTGTCTCAGCATTTGCACTCATGGCCCTTCCTTTATTTAGCACACCCTCAGGCACTGTAATGTGTTCAGCGATATCCCTTGGTTTCCTGGCTCTAGGAAGAGCAGGGTTTGCTGTAAACCATATGGATGTTGCTCCGAAGTTTGCAGGGATAGTGATGGGGGTCTCAAATACGGCGGGAACACTGGCTGGAATTGTTGGTGTCGGCCTCACTGGGAATATTCTGGAGGCAGCAAAGGCTTCTAACAAGGATCTAACAGACTCGGAAACCTGGAAAACAGTCTTTTTTGTTCCAGCATACCTTTGTATTTTCAGCTCTGTCATTTTTTTAATCTTTTCGACTGGCGAAAAGATCTTCGAATAAAGGGTGGCTATTTTTTACTATTCTTTTCTTCCCATTTACAGTGAGGCAGGATAGCAAAACGGGAATCTCACATGTATCTGTAGTATCTGTTACCAAATTTCAGATTTCAGACTGCATCATACACATGATCTAAAGTTATGTCAGGAAAACTCACATTTTCATTATGAAGACTCATTTCCTTGGCACAGTAGCACTCACACGCTGAGTGCAGCTAACAGAATTTGCTGTGCACCAGGGTTATCTTATCTTCTTGGTTTTGGTACATATAATCTCACCCAAAGTTTGTTATGTTTCCATATCTTTTCCCTGCAATGTAAACATATGATCCCAATGAGGATAAACAACATTGTCATTTGCTTATTTCAGTTATTTGCATGAACCTTGCTGAGTTGAGGAAAATTCACTAGCTTAAATGCTCTGAACCAAGTTTTTTTTCTGTCTTTGGATCTTTTTTTGAGTTGTGGTTATAGACTCGGTCTTTCCAGCATTTGCTGAATTAACGGTTCAGGTGGGCCATGTGTGTTTGCTTAGCAAGTATATGGTGCTTTTTTTTCTGCCCAGAAGATACATTGCCTTGCTTATCCTTCCTCAATTCTTCATTCATCTTTTTTCAAGTTATTTTTCTTGGCTGCACTGTGTTTCTTGACTATTTGACTTCTCTGAATGTGCATGTCCAAGGGCTAGATGAACACTGACCATATATTGGTTGAAGCTTGGTTGTGCTTGTGCATGCTTGCATATGGCGTAGGGGTTTCTTCCTTCTGGTTTTCAAGTGCTGTGCTTGTTATATCTGATCTGAAAAAAAAAAACCAACATGTGCAGAAAGTATATAATCTGACGCCAGTTTGGAGCTTTTTTCTCAATGAATGATGTTTGCTTCAACTGGAGCTCCTTAGATTATCGTTGGGCGCGTTCAGAAAGGTTGTTGTCACATGCATGATCTTTCGATTGGAAACATTTGTGCTGGTCACATGTACGCGTGCTCTTTGCTGACCACGGGCAGCCGTGCAGCACGACAGCACAGGCGCAGCACCTTTGGTGCATGCATCTGATCTAAGCAGAACAAAACCACAAGTCTGGAGTGTCATGTGCGGAGAACGTGCCCATCATTCGAATCATCAGGTGGCCTCGGCCACCAGATCTGATCTGGGCAGTGGCAGGAATGCAGGTTGGTGTGCGTTCTTGAGCTTTCCGAGATTCAAGATCATGTTCATGTAAACGACGGGCAACTAAAAAAAAGCCGTTCAAAGTTGGAAGCTTTGAAGAAAAAAGTCATTTTTTTTGCTTTCTCGAACAATCGTCCTTTTTTTTTTTGATAAATTCTTGAACAATCGTCCTAATTTATCGTCCTTGACTTCCAAAACCGTTTAAATTAAGAGAGTGACTACACATCTTTCGGTTGATTTTGTTTCAGTCCATCAATCAGATTGTAGTCCAATCATTACATGACACATAGGTTCCTGAAACCAGATTAGAATCTGGTAGATAAAAGGGAAATAATTACACCCAAATTTTATACAGAGACATATAAAACAATAAAAAGTGATTGAAATTCCAACAATGAACACCCAGATCGTCTTATCAAATAGGCGACCTCCTGCTCACGTGCAGCAACAAATCCCATAGAAATCTCAATGACCAACAGAATGCATTGTTGAATATCATCGTGCTACAAAAATAAACCGACACACATGAACTTTACTTTTTTTTATTTAGGGGATTTATATAACATAATAGCATTGTTGTAACACAGAAATCTCACTTTTTTTATTTAGGCCACAACCACAAGGACGGCAGGATGAACGAGGCGGCGCAGTGGTCAGCTAGGGAAGGGAACTTGGGATTGGAACCCACGGACACAGAGTTGTCAGCAAAAAAGTCCAGTGGGCCGGCCCAGTGGGTACAAACACCAAACTAAAACATTCTGGGGTGTGTGGCCTTGTGGGTCATCTCGTTGATCCAGTAATTTAAATTAGGACGTGACGTGCAACAGGCGGTTTTGTCATGTGGCTCCCGATGGCTCCGGCCGGCCTGGTGCTCGTCGCATTATTTTTGCCGCGTCCGTCGCCGCCATTGTCCATTGACGACGGGTGGGCGGCGACGAGCCATGCATGCGTTGCGAGTTCTTTGCGCAGTCCCGGCAGTCCTGAAAAGGAAATTAAGGTGGGGGCCGGGAAAATTAAACCCGAGCGCGCGCGCGCGGGGGGCGGGGCCTGAAAAAGATGTGAATCCGATGCGGCACGGAGCCGGAACCACCGATTCCATTCCCATTCCATTCCCGTTGCCCGGCGGCGTACGTCACGCCGCACCACCGTACCGGCACGCACGCATGCAGCCATGCCAGCATGCCATGGCCCGCGCATGCCTGCTGCCACTCTCTCTCTCTCTCTCTCTCTCTTTCTCGTCACAGTCCACACCCCCGGCCTCTGACCCTCCATGCATCCCTGAGCCATCTGAATTGATGACGTGGTACGCTCGATCAATGCAAAAGGCTCGGCGCTGTCCAGATTTTATATATATATATATATATATATATATATATATATATATATATATATATATATATAGAGAGAGTTGTGGGGGGGGGAGTACAAACTACG
>Ga0182004_10000392_pt1 | contig 25518 bp, 21 predicted proteins | sample Sormic07211540_1_FD_120479 | JGI IMG/M metagenome (GOLD analysis project Ga0182004, IMG submission 120479) | Endophyte microbial communities from Sorghum bicolor roots, Mead, Nebraska, USA - 072115-40_1 MetaG | ecosystem: Host-associated > Plants > Roots > Unclassified | place: USA: Nebraska...
CCTGTCATTAGACACGTGCTAATGACCGAACCGTCGCCGCATCGTTTTAGGCCCCGTGGGCGCCAAGGCACTGTTCTTGTGTCACTGACACAAATAACTGCCTCTTGTATATATATGTAAAATTACTGTTCACTGATAATAGACAATCATTACATCCATCACTTTTCACTTTCGCTAAACATACATCACCCGTCCGTAGTGGGCACATTGTTCGGGGGAGGAAGAAACGAGAGTAACCGCCGACGTCATCTAGTAGGTCCTTGGAACGTCGATCTCCAAGATCAAATCCCTATTTAACGAGCCATTTGAATAAAAAAAAAACTTCATATACATCTTTCCATCTTCTAACAGCTTTATTATATTTTATACGTATTTCGGAGGATCATCGCCATTCTCTATTTTTAACTAGCGAGAAAATAGAAATAGAGATTTGAGGATGGGAATATTTAGAAATTTAATTAAACACAAAAAATTATATTCTTATCTGAAGGATATAAAGGAATTATTGGAGTTGCACTTAACTTTCCATTTCTGATACATGAGTGATCTTTGAGCTTGCATTGTCATGTCACTTGGGTCTTCAACTCTTGAATTTTATTATTTATATTTCCAGACTTATATGTCGGTGTCACCTATATATATATATATATATATATATATAGAAACTTGCATGTCAACACAAAGATGGCACTAATGGCTCATGCTAATTATGTGTTGACCTCCGAGTTCAGGGATTTAGATTAGGGATCCAAATATCAAAATTTGAGAGTTGAGAACATGAGTAACACCTCAATACAAGTTCAGAAAACTCAAATATATATTAAAAAAATCAGGAGTTAGCTAGAAAACTCAAATATATATTAATAGTTAAACAACACATGCTTTCATCAATAATCTCGTTTACATAGATTCATAACTAAGTGTCATACTCATACAAACAATACAACACAAGAACTAAACTAACAACTAACAGTTTACACAATCACTTATTTCTGCTATCCATGAACAATATTGTCCTCATATTTCAGCGTTCATGCTTCATACTAGCTAATGGATCAATAATGGCGGACTTAATAAGTTAATATATCCCCGTAGGTACGGTGAGCTTTTATATCCTGTGCTCACATCTATTCGCTTATTTTGTAAGTCGTATTTTTTTATTTTTCAATAGTATTTTTCTCTTATAATAAATTGGCGAACAGTTTCACTTATAACTTTTACAGCAGTAGTGTTTTTTTAGGCCTTGTTTAGATCCAAAATTTTTTTGGATTTTGACACTGTAGCATCTTTTGTTTTTATTTGACAAACATTGTCCAATTATGGAGTAACTAAGCTTAAAAGATTTTTATCGTAATTTACAGGTAAACTGTACAATTAGTTATCTTTTTTTATCTATATTTAATGTTTAATGCAAGTGCCGCAAGATTCGATGTGATGAGAAATCTTGTAAAGTTTTTAGTTTTTGGGTGTATCTAAACAAGTTCTTAGCCTACGAGCAGTGCATTGCATGTGGTCAGCTTGATGTCCCAGTAAAAGCTGTTTCATCTTGAGGGAGTGCTTGTTGTTTACTCCCCGTGTAAAGCTTAGCGCCGCACGTCCGGGTACGCATTGCGCATGCATACACGCGAGGAGGTTCCCCACGTGCCGCCGCCGACATGCTGATACGGCATCGCTACTGTTTCCACATGCCGTACAGTATGTGTGGACTGCGTGGCAGCGGCACCCTCCACAGCTCCCCCAGTCACGGCGGAATTTGCAAAAAAATTCTGGCAAATCCAGCTGGATTTTGGCCGGTCTCGAAAGGAACTTTAGGCGGATATAGCCACACTCAGGCCTTGTTTTGTTCTAAAAAATTTTTACAAAATTTTTCAAATTCTCATCACATCAAATCTTGCGACACATGCATTAGCGTATTAAATATAAATAAAAACAATAACTAAATATACATTTATAATTTACGAGACGAAATTTTCAAGCTTAGATAGTCCATGATTAGACAATATTTATTAAATATAAATGAAATTGTTATAGTAATTATTTTGGCAAAAAAATTGAAACTAAACAAGACCGCTCCGTCTTTGTGACGGAAGACGGAGCAGCAAGTCGCCATGCGTTTAGACTTTAGGCCATCCGTTTTGAACAATTTCCGCGTCTGAGGTCTTGTTTAGTTTGTGAAAAAATTTATAGCTCTGGTTACTATAGTTTTTTTATTTTTATTTAATAATTATTATCTAATTATAAATTAACTAGATCTAAAAGATTCATCTCGCAAATTATAGTATAATTAGTTATTTTTATCTATATTTAATATTTTATGTATGCGTCTAAAGATTTTATATGATAGAGAATTTTGAAAAAAATTAGCAACTAAACAAGGCCTGAGACTCGCAGTTGGGTTTATTTTAGGCGGACTAGCAAGAGCACAGAGCATAGGATTTCGGACGATCATGGCCGGCGCTGGCAGAGGCAACCTGCCTAGAGAGCAGCATGCAACGCGAGAAACCGAGGCTGCCTCGACGCAAACCCACGCCACCTGCTCTCCATCACGCACTACAGCTCTTCTCTGGATTCGCGAGCGTGTGTGCTTAGTTGCATGTCCCGTCTTGTGCTTAGCGCAGTAGCATGTACTCCCTCCGTGCACGAAAAAGTCAATTCTTAAAATCCGTGTCAGTCAAACTTTTAAAAATTTGACTAACTTTATAGAAAAGAGTAACAACATCTATGATATAAAATGCACATCATATAAAAATATATTATACGATGAATCTAATGATACTAATTTGATACCATAAATCTTAGTATTTTTTCTAGAAATTTGGTCAAAGTTTAAAAATTTTGACTTAGGACAACTCTAGAAATTGATTTTTTCGTGGACGGAGGGAGTACGTACTACTATTACTACTACTACGAGGGCAATAGGACCGTAGGAGCAGCACGTAGTGCACCTAATTAGCACACCTAACAGCATGCGTAGAGCCTAATCAGGCCGTAGCCTCAATTAGTGTTGTTCAGAGAAACGGGCCTCACGGGCTCACGGCTACGAATTCAGTGTTGTCCAGTGCACAAAGTTCAGAAGAGAAAGGACATCGTCGACCTCCAACCTCCAATAGCTAGGTCATGCATATTGCAATGAGGCCATATATTTCCATCTGATGGAATGGAAGAGAACATCCAGATTCGTAACATCCGTGGACCGTGGGCAAGAATCCAAGAGGCGGCCAAATTCCAATCGAACCACGGATGGATCAGCCAGCCCCGGCCGATCACCGGTTGCATTGGTTGGCCTGGCCACTGGAACAATTTCTCGCTCACGCGTCCCCATCGCAACCACCATCCATGCATAGTACAGTATGCATTATCTGCATGCGCAGCCGGCAGCCCGATGGAATGGACGATTGGAGGTCCATACCCTACCCTACCCAGCCCTATATGTATCGTCTGTCCTCCTGCAGCCTGCCCTCTCGTGCTTGTCTACTACTACGAGGGTCCTCTGGCCTCCCTGATCGGCTGCTGAGACTGATGGTCTGATGGATGAGTTTGAGCTAACTGGCCGGGTGGTAGAGGCGCGCGGGCAGCAAAGCATGGCCGATGCCGGATGCGGCTTGGATTGTTGATGCCTGTCCTTGCATGCAACGATACAAATTTGCTCGTCTGGACAGAGGATGGCATGTTGGCATGCACTTGATGTCTTGATCTGATCAAAGAGCTGCTGCATAATGGGCACGGATAGCGTCAAACGTCCAAACGGCCAGATGATGAAGGAGCATGGACTGTTGGTTGCAAGCTCATGGCCATGGCCTCTTTTCAGACTTTTGGGGGGCTGGAAAGAGGGGGCAACTTATCGTTTCCAGTGTATCGAACGGGGTGGCAATTGGAGGATGGGATCTCGAATCCTTTGTGGACAACTTGGGTTTTTATATTAGGGAATTTGTCCAAGATGATGGTTGATGCGCTCTCCATCACGCACTACAGCTAGTAGTAGTAGTAGTATGGCAGCACCCACCAAACTGACAATTTGATGCTGTACGTGATAGCTGCAGCCACTACGACTGGAAGAAATTCAGTATTTCAGTTCGATGAGATTCCCTTTGCCCTCTTCGCTTTCTTCTATGCCTTGGCTCTTAGCGGGTATACGGAAGGTTCACGGGCGAGAAAGAGTATGGCCATATGGGGTGACATGTGCCAATATATATACTACATGTCAGGCTTCATGAACAGGAAAAGGGTGATTCTGCTGAAGTGGGGAAAGAGTATGGCCATATGGAAGGGAGATTCTACTGAAATGGGGAAAAGCCCGTGCAAGTTTTTCCCACGTACGCTGCGTCCACATGCGAAACAGAAACACACCTCGCTAGCCAAAAGCAAACGAAAGTTGTCCGAGGATAATTGAGACGTCTGGTTCTTATGTGCTATTGTTGCATCTTTCAAAAAGATGCTATTTTGTTGCATCAGATGCTTTTTGCAAGTTTATTCAGAGTTCAGAGAGCGGGTGGGCAAATACCAACTTCATATATACAGAGCACAAAACTCATTGACTGCTTTTTTTTTTCCGGCAAGAAATGGCCAAATCTCCCCTAACTTATTCTCATCAACAACACAACTACTGTCAAAGATTGATTGTACAAAAACATAATACAAACGCTAACAAGAACGTCAGGTGCCGACTGCCAAGTAATCATACCGTCCGGCCGTTGCCAAATTGCCGGTCAAAAAGACAGCACGATCTCACAATCGATCAGGAGCAGAAACCTGGCAGACTCGATCGATTAGCCTCTGCTCGGGAGGAATTTCCCCGTCGAATTTCTGCTGGATGCTACTCCAGCACTTTAGCAGCAGAAGATGCATAGAGTAGATGCAGAAACTCAAGCACCTCTGAAGCTCTGCTAGCTCCTGCGACATGAACATCCGTCAGGCTGACGCCGCCGCTGCCATGCCGGATTAGGCCAGCCACGCCGCTGCTATGCCGCTGACATGCCCACGCAGCTTCTACACACTCATCAGATCACGTTGAATCATGCCACCTCTAGAGCCTGCTCCGGTTAATTTCTGTATCGCCTAGCTAGGTAGGCTTTCTTTAGCCATGAGAGTGCACTTGTCATTCGTTGTCGAGTCTTTCAGCGTCTGCCCGCACAGCACCTGCACGGACTGACTGAACTGCTGCTTGCTACTCGAGTCCGTGCTTGGCACCGCTGCAGGCGGCCTGCTTCATGATACAACGCTTTCAGGAACACGATGATGGTGCTTGCGCCGCGGCTTATCCGAGGCGAGGCGCGCGCGCCGTGGACGCTGCTTTCTATAGGCTCCATGGCGACCAATCATGCCAGCAACATGCCGCACCGCCCCACCGCCGTGCCGGGCAGCCGGCACAGCGACGTGTAGAGGCGCCGCGCGGGTGTACCGGCCGGATAACGTGTGCCACTGACATCTACGCGTGTACATGTATGATGCTCGTAGACAAAGAGGCTACTACAGCTTACGCCAGAGGGTGCAGTTTTGCTGGGCCCGTGCATGCATGGATGACTGTCTGTCACATGGATGATGCTAGGCCCTCCCCTCCCTGAGATGTTTGCCTCGATGGAACGAGCAGAAGAAAGCTCTCCGAGCTAGCTGCGCAGAGAATGTAGAGCTGCTTGGAAGGGTTGATCATTTGATGGCCTTTTTCTGAACCCTGTTTGTTTGCCAAGAATGCCTGTTCGAGGGGAATGATGGATCGGTTGAAAAAGAGACGGGCAGCAGGTTTTTTGAGATGTTGAATGGGAGCGACATCATGCTTCGACTTGGCCCAGTTTCTATCGCAATCGTTGGCCTCGCTCCTGTCTGGCATTGATCTTCTCTAGAAAATCGATTGTGTTTGCAAATCGATTGTGTTTGCGATAACAATGTATTGCCAAAGGGCGAACGCTCAAACATGCGGCACTTCGACGGATCACGTCCCTCAACGGCCACGACGTCGGATGATCCAAAAGCTAGTTCCATGCTTGGCTGATAAATCATGAATGTATTTGATGATTTGTTGTAAGAAAAAAAATACTCTTGAATAGTTGACAGATTTGATAGATAAACTTAAGCGAACAGGCTTGCAAAACTAGGCATGAAAATAATCGGAAACGATCGATAGGAGGCCAAATCACTTTTGTTTTCATATTTTTTTCTCTAAAACGAAATCATTATGAAAATAATAGTAGTCAATCGAAAAATGTATGGAGAACGATCGGAATCTATGCGAACGATATCCTAAAACAATAAACACGCCAAAACATTGAACATAAAAAAATCTATATAACTCGACCTATCTCAGATGACAATGATAAATAAAGTCATAATTGATAAGATCACAAGCTAAAACCACATAGTTCACACTATTTTAGGTATCAAACAGACAAAGATACAATATAAACGATCATGTTTCAAGTTGACTTGATATAATATGGTGATCAAAATATGAATTATTAAAGTTCCTCTTAGAGATCGTAGCCTATAGGCTTCCTAAAGATAAATGTCAGACATCATTAATTAAAGACCTTTGAACCGATAATTATAACGGTAAATTACCAGTTAAATACGGAAATCTTTAAAACGATCGTTTTTTATTATTTTTACTATTAGTGTTTTTGTTTTTTCGTTACCGTTATCAATTTTATTTAGGTCTAAACATTTAAAAAAAAACTCAAAAACAATTTCCAAAAATCGGAGATTATCATTTTCGTTTTCATCCCTACGCAAAACACACACCTCAATCTGCTAATAGCTGACAGATGATGTTCTGTACAAAATTTGCTTCAAAACAGATACCCTTTTTTTTGGCTCTGAAGGGGCACAAAGGTACTAAAGAAGCAGCATGATAGAACTTCGAACAGGCATAATGCGGACGTCACACGCGTGCATGAGCACAACCTTCACTCTTCAGGCTCCACCGGTTATAATCTAATGGTATTCTCTGCATACATCCAGCATTGCAATACTCCCGAATTGGAATTCACCCATGTACAGGGGAAAAAGAGACATCCTAACCGTGATCACCAACACAATCAAAGAAACATGTACAGGCTGACACAACACACACTTATTATGTATACAGCATAACAAAAAAAAAAGGAATAGTTATCAACAGAATAATTTCTATAGCATGCACTGTCTCCCCGGTGTATCAATTGGCGCTGACAAGGAAGGCATGCTGGCACACTCCACACTCCACTGTCTCTGAGCCAGATGTTGGAACCTGAACCTGCAATTCCTCAGCCACATTAGTTATTAGGGCATAATAATAATACTAAATGGATAATTACTAGGAGCATAAAGTAATCTGTGTTATGCGGCGAGAGTAACTTTTTGACATACCTGAAGATGGACTGTGCAGGTAGGGCACGCGACTTCCCTCATTCTGGTACCAGATGAACCACCACCAGATGCTGGACCTTTTCAAACAGAGATTTCACAGTTCCGATAAGCTCATAATCTATGTAATTTGAACTTGTAAAAGGGATGGAAAGAAATAAGTACCTGAAGACTTGCGGTTTTTCTCCATTTCCTCCTAATCACAACATAATTTTGTTAGAATCATAGATATATGTTAAAAACAAATTATATATTATTACAGCTTTACGATTATCTTGTTTTCATTTGCATTGTGAATAACCAAAATGATGTGCAATTTACTTCTCATTTGCAAGTTCATTAATTTAGTTCTTGAACTAATAAAATGACATGAAACTTGCAGGTAGATTAGTAAAACGTCCTGAAGCATTATCACAGCTTTCAATACAATGAGCATTACAACAGCAATATTGCCAATCATCATCAGAGAATGCTGGCACTGCTTGTACTGACCTCTTTGGTGCTTTAGTGCCTACTTTTACCCTATCAGAACTCAACGAAATATGAAAAACCAAATTTAGTTTTGAAATTAGCCGTCCACAATTTAGCTATGCTTAAGGAAATGAAATCCTGCCACATTTCTGGTAGTGAACCAAATACTCCCCCCATATCCTTTTACAAGGCGTATTAGGATTTCAGAAAATCTTTGAAGGCATACTTGACCATTAGTTCCTCTTACAATATATATTATAAAGTATATATGTGACGTAAGAATCTACTGATGCATAGCTGCACTAAACATACATATATTTTGACTGATTGATGGTCAAACTTTACTATGTTTGTTTGGAATTCTAATCCGCCTAAATTTTTTGAAATGGAGTACTTTCACAACTCTTGGCTTCAAACCAAGCATGCACAACTAATTCAAGTGCACAGCCACTTAAGTGAATATATGACAGGAAAAAGCAGTATATTACCTTCAGTTTTCTTGCAAGATCTTCATGACTTTGCACAGTTGCAGATCTGTTGGCAGCTTCCTTAGCAATGCTAAGCCTTTGAGTGACCTCGGCCTGTACAACATAAAAACTACTATGAACACATGGCATAGAAACTTCACCAACGGAAAATCATAGTTTCCATATAAACCTATCAGAAACTCCTGAACCATTTCATGCAGCTAGAAACTTAATAAAACAGAACTTAAAAGTACCAAAGCAAGAATAAAAATAAAACATACAGGTTGGTTAACACCATAAATATAAATATAGCCAAGATAAATTTAAGTCAATACTAACAATACAGAAATACATTCTCAAACAACAATTATTTAGTAATAATTAGGCAGAGAACAGCAATAACCAAATAACTTAGCTATATAGGGTGGGCCCACTCTGAAGTAACATTATGAAACAAATAAGCAAGACACGCTACATATATAACAGTGTAATACTGGTTCCAAACAGCTAGCAACGAAGAAGTGATGACTGAACTAACAACTACTGGGTAATCTATTCTAACAATGCTGGTGCCCATAAAATTGGAGTTGAAGCAAAGAGCTAACGGTATAAAACAAACATTGAAGCAAAGTAATTCCAATCATTGTAAAAATAAAGAAATTGTGAGTAACAATCGAGTAGTAGAACATACCATGCATCTATCACAAACTCTGACAAGTGGAGCATTATCCTCAGCTGTCAGAGCAATTCTTCCCTGACTGCATTTATCACAAAAGATTTCACCACAGTTCCGACAATGATGCTGTGAGAAAGGAACCATCTCAAGGCATTAGAATTTTACCATAAGAGAGAATGAATTTGTGGACAAATATGCTATATAGATTACCCTGCGATTGAAAGGGCTAAAATCAACGGCGCACGAGTGACACTTCTTGGCAACCTCATCTGGGACCTATAAGGTACAAAATTAAATGTATTGCAGAAACTTAACAAAATTACAAGTGAAGAAAAAAATCATAAGATTAGAAAGGGTGATATATTGATACAATATAACAAATATTGTCAAGAACTTGGAATAAGATCAATAACACTGGCAATCTGGCATATTAACATACAATTAATACAACTGAAGCACAAACATGAGATGACAAAATGTTCAATGAAATGTTAGAAAATACAGATAGCCACCTATATGCATGTAGCAGTAGCAGGGAAGCAGACATTCTTATAAAAAATAACATGCAAACAATATAAGTGATGAATTAGCTTAAACCAAAATGGTTCCAAGAATATTGAAAGTAGTCGCTCAGGCTCAGCATACCCAATGGTCTTTCACTTCATCAACAGGTTTTGTAAACATCCAATCAAAACCTTTCTTTTTCTCATTTGATTGTACTGAAGGCTTGCCAGTTTCCACTGCTCCTTTGCTTCTTGCATCTCCACCTATCTCCTTAAACTAATTATATGGAAGCACAAAGTTAAGAAGCACTGCTCAATTCATCGAAAGGCAAAATTGCTTAAAGCATTGCGTGAATAAATAATCCACTGAATAAAATAGACCACCAGGAAAACAATTTAAAGTTTTCTGCAGCCTACATTTGTGCTGAAAATTACATAATAAAAAACAGGACCATTTCTATAGAAAAAAAAGATTAAAATCCCATCTGATATCCAAGTTATCCAATTTGCATCCTTTTTATGAAATAAAAAAGAATGTGGTTCATACAGAGCGAACATTGGGATAGAAGAAATTTAAAATGCAAACAAAACAATAAAGAACAACATGCTATTTTACAGGTTATGTGTTACGTCTCATTTAGCAATGTGGAAAACTGGAATAAAATTTTATTGTAACAACCTCCAGCTTTATAGAAGTTTATTTGGAAACTATTTATGTTTTGTTTTCTACTCTAACTACTGTTCCTATTGATTACTTCTCGTATTGATGAGATATAAGTTTATACAATCCATAATCAATAGGGGTAAACCATGTAAAAAAAAAGATATGATCTCCTTAGTATATATGTCATGATGATAAACATGTTGGACTAGATGAAGTTCCATCTTAAAACTGATGCATGCTAGCAGATAGGATTAAATCTTCTGGCTTCTCATTACAGATTTAGTTCAGATACGAAGCCACATCAAAGACAAATAAGACCGGAAGCAAAAGGATGTATATATAAAGGAACTAAGGCATCATCACAGAAGCATCTTGCTAGTAGAAAATATGAGGCTAAATACTATCAGGGTCAGGAAAAGCAGTGTTGCTGCAATACCTGCACTGTTGCTGCTGTCACAGTGTCAAGCATAGTATTGGAAGTATAACTGCTTGACTTCAGCCTAATTCTCTTTGGTTCAACATCCACTGATGTCTTCGCCCAGAATGCAAATATAGATGCATCCAAAACCTAAATAAGCAGGACAAACAAACATAAATATAAAAACTGTAACGAATTTGTGTTGTACAAAGATACAGATATAGTCTTCATAAGAACAAGTTGGCCAACTCACCTCCCATCTTGTCAGTGAATCGAGTGGATAAATCCTTAGGGTCCTGCCTGTACTCGGATCAAGCATGCGAATTCCATCTAGACCAATCTGCAACACCACCATCAAGACATTTCATATACCAAAATGACAGTTGCTTTTATTTGTCCTAAACAACAAATACTAGATGTGGGTTCAAGGAGTTACAGGAATTCCCAAGGAAAATTAGTGAATCCTAGAATAATATCATAAGACCTCCCAGTCTTCAAACAAATGTTGCCAATGATGCATAATTTCATCAAGCTTATTATCACTATATACCTGGCAAAGCACATCAGTAGGGTTCCCAACACCCTCTGGCAGCAGCTTAACCCGAAACTTCTGTGCACCACCACTCGCATCCTCATGTGTTTCCGCCTTAGGAAGGGCCTTTGCGATCACCCCATAGCTCCCACCCCCTCCGCCACCACCACCACTGCCCCACGATTGCTCCTCCCATCCAGATTGGGCACTGATCGATCGCCCATAGTCATCAGATGGGGCACTGATCGACCGCCCATAGTCATCAAACAGCGCCGATCCCGACCGCGCAGGGGCCGTGCCGCGCGCCCCGTACGGCTCCGAGCCACGGCCGCCGCTGTACGCGTACGCGCCCTCGTTCAGGTAATCCTCGTTGTCGTACCCCGTGGCCGGCGGCTGGTACCCGCCCCCGTAGTACGGGGCGTCGTAGGGCAGCGGCACGGGGTTGGGCTCCGCAGGCGGCGGGGCCGTGGTCTGGGTGGGCGGCGGCGTGTAGGAGTAATACGCCTCCGGCGGGTAGGTCGTGGGGTTGGTGTTGTAAGGCGTGTACCCGGCGCCGTGCTGGGGCTGGGGCGGCGGCTGCGAGTAAGCCGGGGCGGAGGGTGGTTGCGAGTAGGCCGGGGCGGAGGGCGGCTGGTCGGGGTAGCCGCCGCCGAGAGAGTAGGGCGGTGCGGAGGCGTAGCCCCCCGCCACTGCACCCGGCGCCGGGGCGTCGGTGGCGGCTGGATAGGGGTTGGAGCCGGGGGGCGCGTACTGGTGCTGGTAGTAGTGGCCGGAGGGGGCGGAGGACGCGTAGTCGCCGCTCCCGTGCTGCATCTCGGCTGCCTGATCGGACGACGGGGGCTTGGGCTCGAGGCCGGTGGCGCCGACGCCGACGAGGTGGACGGCGAATTTGATTCGATTCGTTGGGTCGCGTTCGCGTTTGCGTTTGTTGCACGGGGAAAGGAAGGCGGAAAAAAGAAGAGAAGGTGGGGTTGCTTCGAGACGGGGGAGGTTGACGTGTTGGTTTTCAGCTCTGGCATTTTTTATTCGTTTTGGAGCGTGACGTTCGCGGTAACCGTTTGATTTGGCCGGATGGTGGAAGTGGACGGTGGTGATGCATCTGTGGTGGATTCAGTCTCGCTTTTCGCGGGAGTGTTCGCGTGCCGCGTCGTCGTAACTGGCTAACTGCTCGTCTCGTCCGACACGGCGGGTTAGCGCGTGGACCGAACTGGGCTAGGCTGAGATTGTCTGAGGCCCATTTTAGTTATCGCTGGGCCTCTACAAAGTACAAGCATGGGGGCCTTTGAACATGCAACAATTTGTCCAGATTGCTCATAAAAACAAAAACAAAAAAAAAATCTACTTTTGCTGCTCCAACTTTTACGAAAGTTCGTTTTTCCTCCCTTAACTTCAAAACCGGGCAAATCACCTCCTCAACTTTTCAAACCGTGCATTTTACCTCCGTGGAGCAGTTTCGAAGGCGGTTTTACTACAGTGATGGTGGTTTTGCTACAATGATGGTGATTTTGTTTTTTCCTTTTTAATTATTTCGGCTGAATCTTTAAAAAAATCATAGTAAATCATAGAAAAAAATCATAAAATAGAAAATCTGATTTTGTTGGACTCCACATAAGTAGATCTACACAATGAACTATAATATAGTATGCTTTAGTACAAAGAAGGTTTTGTCTTTTTCTTTTTTATTATTTCAGCTAAATATTTGAAAAATCATAGTAAATTACAGAATAAAATCATAAATATAAAATATAATTTTGTTAGACTCCACACGGGCATATCTACACAGTGAATATATAATATGGTATGCTTTAGTATTTTTTATGTAGTTTTAGATCAATGCTTTTATGTAACTAATTGAAATAATTCATAGTTGCACCTTCTACAATTATTTTGTCGGACTAACACATACACATATTATATGTTAATTATGTATATATACTTATATGGAGACTAAGAAAATTATATTTTTTTTTTATTTTATGATTTTTCTATGATTTACTATTATTTTTCCAAGATTCAGCCAAATAAATAAAAGAAAGAGAAGGACAAAACCTTTATAGCAAAAACTTTGTACTAAAGCATACCATATTATATGTTTACTATGTAGATCTACTTATGTAGAGTCCAAAAAATTGGATTTTCTATTTTTATGATTTTCTTATGATTTACTATGATTTTTCAAAAATTTAGCCGAAATAATTAAAAAAATACAAAACCACTGTTATTGCATGATTTTTCAAAAATTTAGCCGAAATAATTAAAAAAAAGACAAAACCACAGTTTCTGCAACAAACCTCTATTCACTGTAGCAAAACTACTTTCGAAACCGCTCCAAGGAGGTAAAATACACGGTTTGAAAAGTTGATGGGGGTGATTTGCCCGGTTTTGGAGTTGATGAAGGAAAAACGGACTTTCGTGAAAGTAGGAGGAAAAGTAGACTTTTTCTTAAAAAAAATCACATTACAAAAGTTGATATATACATTATGAAAAGTAGAAGTAAGCAATTGCTTCCTCTAAAAATGGTAAAGTACTGCGAAGAGAATCATTTAGATTTTGCAGCTCACAAGAAAAACTGAACATTTATCTATATCAAATCATTGGATATATACGCAGAGGTCACAAAAGATTTTTTTTTTTTTGGGTAAAGAGGTCACAAAAGAATTGGGCGTACAAGTCACACCTAATGATTCTCCTACTACACAAACAAACACGAACCCTGCCGTTGCATTCCGCAACCTATACAGATTATTATTATTCCTCGTCAGCAATCAATCCTCCTCCGACGAAGACATCGACGACGAGAAGGATGAGGACGACGACGAGCTGACCGAGAGAGACCTCCGGTAGGTGTACAGCACCGCGTCGGGCGCCCGCGCCACCCACCCGCCGCCGCGGCCGGACCCCGTCAGGTAGTACTCCGGCAGCGGCAGGCAGAAGAAGGCGAAGAGGAAGTCCCCGAGGCGCCCGAGCTCCCGCGCCGGCGGCAGGAACAGCGCGCGCAGGACGTCGTCCGCGCTCACCCGCCGCCGCCCCGGGCGCGGCGGCCGCTGGCACAGCTCCGCCGGCACGCGCGCCGCCGCCGCCACGAACGAGGCGCTGAACACCATTCCGTTGCTCGCGTCGCGCGCCCGGGGGTTGGTCGGATGCTTGCTTTGCTTGCTCGGTTTGGCTTCGTCGGGTTTTGTGTCGCGTTGCCGCCGCGCGGCGCGCGCGGTGTAAACCTGGGTGCGGGCTTTTTTTAATTTGGTTGCGTCATTGCGTGGAGTGGGAGCGTGGGTCTGAGCTCTGAGGAGGCTGAGAGCCGAAGCGAGCGCGCGGGAATTTTACGTGTGCGGGCGAGGGTGCCGTGAGGCAGGGGTGCACGATGGCCAACCGGCGCCCCGGCGCCCACGAGTCCCCGTCGCCGCGCGCGCGAGGAAGGCGCACGGCCCCGGCGATTTTGTGTTGGTCGTTTTCTCGTGTGCTGAGCCCGAGTTTCCTTGGACTAAAATGTACGCCTGTACTTGTGTGCAGCTACCTGCGTTGTTCAGCTGGGGACCGGTAAGCGTGCTTCAGCGTTCAGCCTCATCAAGAGACGGTTTATGTCTTGGGTCATTTTTCTCGTGCTAACGCCTGGCGGTGAGCCGGTGACAGATCCTGTTGCGCCGAGATGCATATATAGAACGATAGAATAGTAGATCATGGTAAAAACCGCACGTTGCAGTTGCAGCACGCTCCTGTGTGGTGCTTGGACAATTCCAGCGTACCGGGTCCAACCTGTCCGCGGACGCGAAGCGCCGAGCGCATTACTCCCGTGAAATATGTACGACCTTTATCCCGACGCTTGTTGATGCGGGCAAGCAAAACTAGATCGGGCAAGCGAGGCAATTAGTCGTGACCAAAGTTCAGGTTGACCGAAGAAAAATATTTGCATTACACTTTGTGAAGAATTTTAGCTAGAAATATTATGGTTGACGTCCTGGTACTGGTAACCTGCCACATGCAGCACGCCACACGCGGATGTTTCAGCAACACGCTGTACATCTCGGGACTCCAGAAAGTGGAGCATAATAAGAAGACAGCTCCTATTAACATTAGGTGTACCTTCCCCTGAAAATGATTGCCATTGCCCCCAAGTGGTTATCAGAATTGCATACAGGTAATCTATTCCAGAAGTCAAAGAAATCAGGAACCATCTAGGTTCATCTGAATGAAACTGCATGGAATTTGTGGCAGAGGAATTGCGGAAAGAAAAATACTAACGCATTCAGATCAATCTATGTAACTATGTGGTAACTGCCAGCGCGTCTGACTTATTCTGCGCTAGTCTGATTGAAATCTTCCCTGAATGTTGCTTGGATTCAGTCTACTCGTGCAGGAAGCCTTTCTCCTCAAGGTAAGTAACCACTTGCCCTGCCATGTCAGAAGGCGAAGGGCATACACCATCAGCTTCTTTGATCTCAATCTGCAAGTAAAGCAAGACAATCAACATGTATAGGCCACAAACAAAGAGATACCAGCATAGAAAACAATCAAACATGATTTCATTCTTATACCATGAAATCAATTTAACCATCTTTGTCAGCTATAAACATGACAATTTTAGAATGTCTTATTACAATCCCCATATACTTAGTGTCGTGGTGTAGCCAACATTTGCTACCCACAACTGTCCTATGCAAATAGCTAAACAGCCTGTTAAACCTACACAATTCACCATGTTGCAATAAAAGAAAATGATAAAGCACACTCTCTTCTCTTAATTCGACCTCTTCTCTTAATCCAACCATGTGTTTCCTACGACATTGAATCTCGAGTTTCAGGCTACCAATTTTTTATATGGACCAAAACCAACAGTTACATTAACACCTTTATAATACACACTTCAACAAGTGAAGATGGCAGAAAATCTAATATAATGATGTACCTCGCAATTCAGTGGTGCTTCATAAGGGTCATCTATTCCTGTAAAACCTGCAACAAACCATGTTTAAAACTTGAAGCTTGACTAAACTCTATATGAGTTAACAAGACAGGTTGACTTTAAAAATGAAGATAAGACCTGCCCACAACGGAGTTTTTGCAGTGAACATGTTTCTGTTCATATAAGATACCTTTTACAGTAGATGATTAATGGTTAAAACTTTCAGGCTTACTCATTTTCTGCTTTTCCATTTCTCGACTAGAGAACACTTTGAGCTAACTTACAAATGGGCATTCTGACACCTGAAAAGAAAATATTTAAGGGCCCTACCATGCACTGGCCTCTAACTCTAACTCCATGGTTCAGGTCTGGTAAAGATTCAAAACATATCAGTTGAATTTATTTAAATTCAACATTCAGAAGTAACATGATCAATGAGTGAGCAAATGTGAAAAAAGAGCATATTAACAAAATAGAACCTACAAGCTTACACATTTTCTAGCAGCAACACCATTGGTCATTGCAGTATAGCCAAGGAACCAAATAGAAGAATCTAAACATAGCATATGGCCAAAAAATCTGATTCCCTAAGGTTCCATTTGTAGTGTATTATCAGATCCAGGTCAAGATCATTTTTGTCTTAGTCTAAAGGTGCTGGTGTGAGTGGCTGTTCTACGGGTTTCTTATACCCTTTTTCTTATTCTTAATATAATGGTACACACTCTTGACTCTCCTTCCTGTTCGAGAAAATTAAATCATTTTCACATTGACAGTACATGCATCATCAAAATTTGACTGTAGCTGCAAAATCATATCAGAATTAAGGAGCTGCTTCCCAAAGAAAGCATAATTCGACTCAAATAGTATTTTAAATTGTTCTTTAGGCAGTGAACCTAACATTACAAAACAAGCCAGAAATGGGATTCACATTTAAAAATATTTCAGGTTTGAACCAATTTTGCTCTGCAGGAAGCACTAAGCACTCTAAACTATTTCCATTTTGGACACCAACCATCATATGAACTTTACCCTTTATTTTTCCTGCACGAGCAAGCTTATAGAGGCCCTTTGGATCCCTTGCTTCACACAATTCCAAGGACATGTTCAAGAAAACCTGCAAAAGTTCACAGGTGTTTGGCGGTAAACCCTTGAGGTCACTAAGTTCACTAAGTACAAAAACAAATAAAATGCATCTCTTACTTCAATAAAGCTACCATCAGACAACATTGCACGGCAAGATTCACGGTCCCTCCTATATGGAGATATCAAACTTGCAATACATACAAGGCCCGCATCTGAAAATAACTTTGCTACTTCACCTGTCCAAAATAGTTGAAACAAAATGTGAACTGCAGAATACTGGGAAGATAAAATAATGGCTAATGCAGGACTTGTTTATCACTCTTTTACTTTCATGGGAGTTTCTATAAATATTATAGACATATCTATGTTGGTGAGACACTTACCAACTCTCCTTATATTTTCAGCACGATCTTCAGCGTTAAAGCCAAGATCCTTGTTCAGACCATGTCTTAAGTTATCACCATCAAGGACATATGCAAGCTTCCCTCTTGTGTGGAGCTCCCGACCTAATGTACATGCCAACGTACTTTTACCTTGGCAAGATGAAAAAATTGAAAAGAAATTAGATAAAAAAAATACCATCTACAAAACTAAAAGTTTCACTTGGAAACACAAATGATATTTGAGATTTATCATTTAAATGTAGCCATCCTTTTAAAGAACAGAAAATAGATTCTGATTTATTTTTTTTAAAAAAATGCAATGTAAGAATGTAGTGGCAGTAAACAGGATAGGCATATGGCATACAAATTGGAAAAAAAATATATCACAGTTCTTTTAGAAACTTTGCATATTTACCTTTTTTAGACCAAAGACCATTGGTCCCTATTTATAGAAAGCAAAGTTTAGTTCTGCTGGGGTCACCAGCTTACGAGAGATTCATCAAGGTGCTCAAGGCACTTCCCCTCTATACTAACCTAAACCAAACTTCAAGAGACCAGCAGAGTAACTGCCCAAAAGAGCATCCATACATGTCAGCAAACTATGTAAGTACTACACAGCTTCAGTGCATATTTACCTTTTATAAGAACCTGAAAGTTATTTGTATGAATTTAAGGCAAATGAAAATAAGGTATGTAAATTATCCAGGCCAAAATGAATAGGTTTCTTATTGATACATCTAGAACAGAGTTGAACTTATTTTCTTGAAACAAATACAAGTTTTGGCCAAATTCATGAACAAGATGGAAATGCATGGATGCAGAGAAAAGAAAACTAGGAAGCCATTCGATAACAATACTGTGAAAGCATCGATTTTGTTACTCTAAAATGAATAAAACAGTAATCAAAGCATTGGGCCACAATGACTTTAATAGAATTCAATAATTCAAGCAAAACAGTGCAGTATAGAAATCTCAGTCCATGTACATAAAAATGGCAGATGACATTATCCAACAACAACAATGGTCAACAAGAGTTAAACAAAGAGGATATAATATATGCGAAGCAGAAAGAGTCACCAACTGCAGTTGACATTATCTTAGCTTGGAAATTTAAACAATTGCATCAACAGTGCAAGAAGCACACAACAAACCAGTTCAAGAGAAAGCAAGGTTTGCTTACCTGAACCACTAAGGCCGGTAATCCACACAACACAGCCTTTCTGCTTGAGTAGCTTCTGGCGATCAGTCTTGCCAACTGGACAATCATGCCAGAAGATATTTGATGACTTCGGCACAGTAGATGACATTTTCAATGCTTTCCCCTCAACTACAGTGTGCAGTTATATCATTCAGAAAACAACAAGAAAGGCTCCATTCTTTTCAAGCAAATGAAAAAAAAAATGCAACTTCATGGCCAATCAATTCATAGATTCTCTTCTCAATTAATAGCAGATCTTTATTGAGCATTTTATAAACAAATATCAGAACAGAACAGAACATAACAGATTGCTGCGAGCAATCTGTACAAATAAATTGGGCTGTGCTTTCTAATTCCTCAAGTCAAAAGTCACAATAGTAAATAGGAGTAGAAAGCATAGGGTTAGGTCAGTAATCAGACAAACATATGTAAACCAGTTTGGAAAATCAACTGGTAGGCAGCTTGTTGACGCACATAAAATAAATTGCAAGTGTGGCTGGCCGCCTATCCTCACTCACATCGCCCTCGAATTATCTAAACCGTTTCTCCAATCCTTCCCTTTCTCTAGACCCTTGATGAGTCACGCATCCAGACATCCTGCCCCCGGCCTCCCATCAGGCCATCACCACGTCACTCTCACACTTTTGGCCCCGTGGCCTCCTCAGTCCTCCTCACGACCGCATAAAAATGTCCACCACCGACCACCGTCACGCTCGAGGTAGAGTTAGAAACCCAGAATAAGCATTTCACCACCAACTCAAGACGATATCAAGTGCAAAATTTGGCGGAAGTGAAGGAAATATGATTATGGCGTCTACTAATCCGAATAAATGGGACTAAATCTGGAATTCAGCTCAATTTACACGCATCCGGCATCCGCATAACCCGATCAGCCAACAGAAGCACATTGGATCGAACCGTCTAGGGGGGCAAGAGAGGGTGAGAGGCGATACGTGCCTAGACTAACCTCCTGCGTGCTCCGGCTGCTCCTCAACAGATCGGTCGCCGGTGCATTCGACGAGGGGGCGTCCCTCGCAGCCTCCGTCCCCTGTTACCCTCGTCCTAATTCCAGCCGCCGGGAGTGTCGGGAGGAGAGGGCGGGGCGGAGGCAAACCTAGATTCGCCGCGGGGCTCCGGTTCCGGTGCGCGACCGCGAGGCGCGGGCAACGGCCAGGGGAGGGAAAGGGAAAGGTACCCCCGCCGCTGGAATCGACACGAGGATCGCGAGGGCACCGCCACCCCGCGCGCCGCGTTGCGGTGGAGGCGGCAAACGGGAGGCGGACAGGGGCACGCGGGCGGGGTGGGCGCGCCGCGAGGCGTGCGTCCACCATGGGCAGTGGCGCAGTGCGGTGCCTGGTGGGGCTCCGTTGCTGGTGGCACGGCACCGACGTGTTCTCGCACGAAGGGCCCTTTAGATTTGCTGCTGATGCCGTGGGCTCGTGGCCAAGGCCCAAAAGTCTTCTCCATTTCCCCACATCTGTCGCGGGCACAGCTAAATTCTAGATTTAGACCAAATTAGCACTCCAACCATCCCAAATTATAACATATTTCAAAAATTTTAGAGAGTCAAAGTATTTTAAGTTTGACTAAAATTTATATGATAATATAATAACATTTATTATACTAATTAAGTATCATTAGATTTTTCTTTAATTATATTTTCATAGTATATCTATTTAGGGGGTGTTTAATTCCCTATAAAAATACAAAATGCAAAATACCAACTACTTTGGAATGATGGAATGCAAAATGCCAAATTTTTTAGGCTTATATTTAGTTACATCTAAAATGCAGAATTTATTGCTCACTTGGGCGCCTCTTGAGGCTCTCTTGGGCCTTTTTTGACCTCTTGAGGCCAAAATTTAAAATGGGGAGTAGCCACCTTTCTGTTAAAAAATTTACATGGTGTTTAGTTCCATTATGCCAAACAATGGACGAAAATTCAAAAAAAATGGAATAAAAGGGGAACTAAACACCCCCTTTAATGTCATAAATCTTTATGATTCTCTCTATAATTTTGGTTAAACTTGAAATGCTTTGACTCTCCAAATTTTGTGGAATGTCATGAATTATTTCTTAAGATCGATGAAATTTATAAACTTATGTCTCTACTAAAAGAATGTATTTCATAATTAATATAATGTAATGATTATTCGGCAATACAAAGGTTGCTATTTCTTTTTTAGATCTGATCAAATTCAAAATTATTTGACTTCTCGACATCGAGAATTGCCCCTTTAAGACAGAGTGAGTATAGTCTTGCAGTCAAATCAGCTGTAATAATATTTTTTTTCTCTCACAACATAACCTTGTTAGTTTGGCTGATAAGCCATGACAAAAAGTACTATTGACTGATTTGTTGTGAGAGAGAAACACTGCTAAATGGCTGGCAGATTCGACTGATAAGCTCACTGCTCAAGCGTTGCTCAGCTGGTAAAAAGGATGTCAAGCTGGCTATGTGAATGATTAGTTTTTTTTTAAAAAAAAAAGAAAAAACATTCAACTTGCTTGTTCATTTTTTCCAAGTCCTGTGACAACTAGGCATATTTGAAGAACTTGTAAGTTAATCTCAAAATCCGTTTGATTCAGTATTTAGGTGTTGTTCATAGAAACAAATTTATTTTGACAAGAATCTGGCTCACATTTGCCCATGCCCCTACGTGAATGCTCCTTCCTCCGTCGAAATCCTATACCCTTCTTCCCTGATTCAGCTTAGGCTTGGCTTAATTACTGATCAGCAAGGCGGCAACTAAACGGTGTGATGTGCCGAGCCTAAAACTACATTGGCGCACATACTACACTGATATACGTTATATTGTAGTACTGTCTTGGCGAAGCATGAAGCGACAAAGAACAGTAGTAAAAATAACACGGACTGAAGAAACTACTTTGAGGAGCCAGCTCTTATTGCACCACTCGAACATTGCAGGACGAATCACCGAAACATGATCGTGCCATCTGAATTAGAAAAAGAGACGTCCAAGTCCAAACAAAGGAAACTAGAGCAAGGGCTGAACTTGATCTCTAGTACGGAGTAGTAGATCTTTACTTTACACAGGAAAACTCATGCTTTCCTCTCCACCTTGGGCAGATCACCGTTGTTCCCTCGCCGGCCGGTCGTCGCTGCTCCCCCGGGTCGCACGTTCCACCGCGCTGTTTCAGGCTCCGATCCGCACCGCCCGCAGGGTCAGCCGGCCGAAAGCAGGCCCGCCGCCCGCAGCAAGCTCCCAGCATGCAGATGCTGCTGCTGCTGCTGCTACTCGTCGGCGCCCTGGTCGAAGTTGAGCGCGTAGCTCCGGGAGTCGTAGCTGAAGGCCGCCAGCTGCTGCTGCTGCTGCTGCTTCCTCCGCCGCGCGCCGCCGCCGCCGCCCTTGGCCATGATCTCGTGCGCCACCGCCTTCCACCGCAGCTTGGCGCGCGTCGACCGCGCGTCGTGCGCGGCGGCGGCGGCGCGCCTCTCCTCGCCGTGCTCGTGCTGCAGCGCCCTGTACTCGAGCCGGCTCGACGACGACGCCCGCGACAGCGAGCGCCCGAAGCAGCTGAAGCCCTGCGGGACCAGCTCATCGTCGCATGGCGGCGCCATCGCCGGCATGGACGCCTGGTGCACGAGGCTGGCCATGGACACAAGAATGAAGCGCGAGCAAGGGAGGGACGGAGGTCGCCGCACCGGAGAAGAGACTCTTTTGTGAGATGCTTAAAACAGTACGCACCCAACTGTCTGAAAGATCATAAATATTTATGCAGATTCGCAGGCTAGGAAGCTGTTGGATCCAGCCATAAAATATTGCTCGGCGATGAACTGTCCGATCAGACGGCGCCATGGCAACATGTCCGGCGATCTCTGGTTTATACATATACAAATGGTGTGCTCAATTTTAATAACATGGCAAGTGTACCAGCAACGTCCTTGTTTATCCTGCACTTTGCGGCATCAGGAATTCTTGCCCGGCTTTGACCAGAACATGCGAGTACGCTCTCAGTCAATTTGTTCTCCATCGTATACCACATCAGAAGCAAGGCAAAGACAGAGTAGATGGCATCTCGATCTGTCTGACTTGACCTGACTCAGCAGTACAAATATGTTTGCTAACATGTGCAGCAGACATGAGTACGAAAGCATGGTCTACCAATAAGATTAACTATCCAAACCAGGTTCCGAGATAAAATAAGCCGACTAATGCGGTTAGTCACAGTGGTTGAGTGGTCCAAAACATAGAGAAATGTTGAGCAAGATAAATATTATATATCCAAACCAACTATCCAACCAACTGAAATGAATCATTCACCGAGATACGAGTTTCTCGTTCCTTGAAAGTTGAAATCATACAAAAGAGGTTGAGCAGCTGAAACCAAACCCTGTAGCAGTGATCAAAACAGTCCAAAAACTGCAACTATTTGAATCCTGTTCAAGACCTTTGCGAATAAAAAAAATGATATGAAATCCAGACAGCAAGTGCAGACGATGTCCGCGATCAATTCAAATCAAGCATCCAACTGTATCGAAAATCATGCTGCATTATCATGACCAGTGGCGTGCATGCGACAACAATTCCCAGCGCTACAAGCACCAGCCAACACTGCGTCCACATGATAAAGCGCGGATGCTTTATTTGATCAATCATTGTCACTCATGGATGGGATTAGAGTTTCTAATTAGGAACTAAACTTATATGCAACCACTAATATATGTGCAAACTGCAACCAACTGATGACAAAAAAAATGTCTGGTTGTTACAACTGGAAGCACCTACGTATTAAATTGACTAAAGGGATTGTGTATCAGATCACCAGATCTTTAGGCTATAGCTGGTAGCAAGGACATACTCATTATGGTCAAAATACTGCAAAGTCTAAGTAGATGGTTTGCCCCAGATCCATAATCATTATGGTCAAAATATTCTCAAAACAATTTCATCCTGAATTCTCAGTGGGGTGGTAGCAAGGAGATCATAGCTATCCTATGCCTGTTAGACTTGATCCTTTGCCAAGGAAACAGACCAAGTAAACAGACCTGACCCAAACAATAAACATGAACTTAGCGACTTAAAAACCACCTAGTGATATCAAGGCATTACAACATGAAAGCCAGCACCAAAACAAACACCACCCAATAGTTCTAGGTTCCAGCTCGACAATGCAAATGGTCACTCAACATTGCATGAGACAAGTTATGGAGTTACAAAGCTTCAAGCTCACTATATACATATTATATACAGCTTTGAGATCTAAATTTAGTGGAACAAGTATAGATGGCCATGCAGCCCGTGGCCCGTTGGCCCGGCCCGCGGCCCGGCATTTTGGCCCGGCCCGGGCACGGGCCGCCACCGTGGCCCGTGGCACGGCTCAGGCACGACCCGATGTTTATGTCCCAGTAAAAAATATAGCTTTTTAATTCTAAAAAAAAGAAATTGTAGGTCTGTTGGCCCATACATCCATCATAATTGGCCTGTTAAGAAATGTAGCTTGCTAATTCTAAACAAAAAAAAAAAAGAAAATATAGGCCTGTTACTGGCCTGGCACGACTTTGGCCCGGTGGCCCGCGGGCCGTGCCTTCGGGCCGTGCCTTAGGCCATACCCCCGGCATGAGGCACGGTGATGGCACGGCCCGGCCGGCACGACGGCACGGCGCGGCCCGGGGCAGGCACGGCACGGCACGGCACGGCACGCCGGGCCGCCAGGTCGGGCCGGCACGACCCGATGGCCATCTATAGGAACAGGATAGGTTACTGTGTTACACCACTGCTCTGAAAATAATAACCTTTGGAGGTTTAGTTGTACTCCTCACAGAGAATGTACATGATATTTGGCTTATGCCGATGCATATGAGAGGAAAACACCATTGTGAAGTAGTGCAGAAGAACAGGGCTATAAATTAAACCAACAAAATACCCAGTCTTGAATCATTTTCGGATAAAATTCTTCAAAGGAAAATAGAAATAATTTCCGTAAGGAAACCTAGTGGACTGTTAGCGAGAACAGAGACCATATAGTAATCTAGCATTGTAGCATATCTAACCATGTTTGCTAGACCATCAGCTAAGGAAATAGCCCAATCAAGAAGTAGACATGCTCTGAACATAAATACTCCTTACATCCCATAACAAGAGCCATTCTAGCTTTCTAGAATTGTCCCAAATTATTTGTCATTCTCACACCTTTTCCACTCATCCTTAATTCCCATGCCCAGAGCTAAAACAACCAAAAATATGGGACAAAGGGAGTAATATCAATAACCATTTTTTAGACGAAACAATACTTTAATTAATCATAAGATATATTCTCAGTAACTAGGACAATACAATGCAGAATTACATCAAGCACATAGTTGGCTTCTGCAGAGCACATGGACCAAGAGCAGACAAATCATGAATAACCCTATTACATTCTCTAGGCATGCAATCTACTTTAACAGAGTCAAATATGAAGCCAGGAACTAACCAGACATGACAGATGACAGGTAAGAGCCCCAAACAATGATATTTTAATTACAACCTTGCCAGTCAATGTTTTTATTTTTAGCTCTAAAGTGAAAGCATTAATACTCACCCTAAATTGCATGATAGCATGGCAAGGAAATCTCAACTTCAAGTTCACTTGATTAAATTATTCTGAAATAGAAATGGAAACACCATTGCATGATCTCCTGACTTGGAACTAAAATTAATGGCACCTAGAACCAAAGAGAGGGAAAAAAAACACCAATGCTCTGACAACTTTTTAAGCTTCTTACTTGTTAGCTATTCTCCTCTCAGAAAATAAATCTTCTACAACTAAAACATACGAAGAACAATCGTCCACAGACTCCTTCGCTCCGCCCGCGACCAAGCATCGCCTCGACTCCTTCGCGCTGACAGGTGGGCCCCACATGCACAGACGCGACCCGTGCAA
>Ga0182004_10000393_pt1 | contig 25490 bp, 29 predicted proteins | sample Sormic07211540_1_FD_120479 | JGI IMG/M metagenome (GOLD analysis project Ga0182004, IMG submission 120479) | Endophyte microbial communities from Sorghum bicolor roots, Mead, Nebraska, USA - 072115-40_1 MetaG | ecosystem: Host-associated > Plants > Roots > Unclassified | place: USA: Nebraska...
CACCAATTGCTCATTGTGGACTGCTCAGTGCCGGTAACACTCTTGCTATTGATGTTTACTGGCCTGGAAGGGGACCTCTACAGTCTGCGGTCGTCGATTTCCTATACCATTATGTCAATTTAGTATAACAAACCTGTTATAACAAGTTGTCTGCTTTGCCACGAGCCTATTCGTTTGAACTTTATGTACTGATCTGTCATCTATTTAACAGTATTTTTCTCTCGCAATAAATTAGTGAATAGTACTTTGTCATGACTTTTTAGCCAAGCAAACATGCTCTACATTATGTCAACATGAAATTTTAGGTGCCTGTCCATCACGGTGTTCGTGATGTCTTGTCCAATGCATTTCACTACTGCCTGCCTAGATGTCTTTCATGTTATATTTTTCAGCATAGCTATTTTTAGGAGTGCATAACTGAGGTGTACTTTGCAAATACATAGATCATGGACATTTTGGGTCATCCAAGAAAATGACCAACAACCAAAGTTCCAACCCATATATTCTATTGAACTTGTGGATTCTTAATCTCTTATTTCTAAATAAGGAAAATGCACCTCAACTAGCCATTATGTTAGTAGCACTCGTTGCCTTTTAAAACCTTTTTTTTAATAAAAGGCATCTCATGTAACTTGTTCTTTTGTTAGTGACGCTTTATTTGGCCCAATGTAGCTACCAGCACCATATTGTTTAGACCTGGAATCCCACCCACTATTGAAAATATTCTATGCCCTCCTAATATACTGGTAGGAAAACTTACCTTCTGCACCATCTTGATGATCATTTGTTTGAGCTCCATACAATATTGTTGTTGTATTTGTTATTCTCAATGAAGGAAATCCATTTTTTTTCTATAACCATCTAACCAGAGAAAGAAAAGCTACATGTATTATATATATATTTTGCATGTGTTCCACTTGTCATTGATGCCAGATGAAGGAAGCCACGTGCCATATGTAGGTAGATAAAACAAAACATGGGTATCTTAGTAAAATTTAAAAATATTAAATGGAATGGATCTTAAAAGAAATGAAATAAAAATAATGTTAGATGAAATATTTAGGCAAAACAACCACCTACACATATGGTGCTATTTGTTGTCATGGCAGTTGGTATATATAGTTATTAAATTTCCTTCAGTCATCCATGTTTGTTTTAATTTACCTACGTAGACATATTAGTTTCTTTGTCCATCATCAATGACAAATGGCACACATGCAAAAACAAATATGACACATATACATTCTCTTTCTCTATTAGATGGTTATAAATAAAAGAGATTTTATTCATTGAGAATAACAAACACACATCAACCATGTTTGGAGCTCAAACAAACAATCACCATGATGATGTTGGAGGTAAGTTTTCCTATTGGTATATATTAGGAGGACCAGGAATACCATCAATAGCGGTTGAGATTCCAAAACTAAATAATATCTCGTGGGTAGTTAGATTAGGCAAGATAAAAGAGCACAAACAAATGAATGACTATAGTTGAGAAGCACTTGATTAAAAAGAGATTTGAGAAGATCATAAGCGCTACCAACAAAATAATTATTTAGATTGGGGTACCTTTTTCTTTCAATAAAAATGATTTAAGAATGAAGCATAAATATACCCAAGAAATGGCAAGGAAGATTAAGAAAGCATACCAAAAAAGGATGGAGCATCGGCTGTTGGTCATTTTCCTGCTAGACGCGAAGAAGCCTCCATGATTTGTTTATCTGTTCGCATATAAATTAGAGGTTTGAAGTTTGATACAGACACATCAGAATTAGTCATGGAATGGGATGCAACTATCAAGAAAAGAAAATACAATTTACATGTTTTGGCTACGCAAAAATAGAATCTACGGGCAAAGTCAGTTGCCTTGTCTATCGGGGTCTCACTATTATGGCCCCCTTTGGAACATAAGAATTTTATAGGCATTATGTAGGAATTTCGCAGGAATCACTTTATTTTCACAAGAAAAACATAGGAAACTGAAAAAAAAATCCTCGATCCAAAGGGACCATTAGGGTTAAAAGAGTTGTGAACAATAGTTTTCTACAAGATTTATAGAAATTCATCAGGGTGTTTGACCCCAATGGCAAAGGCTAGCTTCGTGCCAATCAGGATGATCTTTTCTTCAAGTCAAAGTAAAAAATTGCAATATTTTACATGTCTTCAACACAAAATAAGGGACGCTTTAGCAAAGACCATGATGAAGCACGTAGCTATATTGTTGACAGTGTATTTGTCTCAACATTTTTTTACAATTCTAGTAGAGAGATATTCATACTTAGTAATTATAAGACACCTAAATTTTTAGTAGTACTATTCTGCTAGCAAAGAAGTGCACTATCGAAGAATGCACAATTCCAAAAGGCCACCGTGACGTGCATCATGCGCCAGCCTCTGCCGCAAAACTCCAAGATCACAAGCAACGTGAAGGAGGACATGGACCAGTGCACGTGCATCACGAAGTTCTTTGCGGTCACCATGCGAGACTGATGCTTGACTATTCCAGTCAATGACTTAATGTCCTCGACATTAGCAGACTTGGATTGGCCGACTATGTATAACCTCTGAACTGAGTACCTATGCTAGTACCATGAGTTCGAGGGTACATGTCACCTCTACTTCTGGGATCACTAAAGCCAGTGTTGGAAATGACATGTCGTAGCCATGGCATGGTGCAATTGGATTAATGATATTGACCTAAGAACACTACCAGAGCTAATGTAGCTAATAACATTCAAGGTTAAAAATGACGACAACAAGCATATCTTTGTCCTCCTACGTTTCTCCACGACAGACTGAGTGAGGTACCTTTTCATGGGCTTCATGGTTTTCACCAGTGATCTCGTCTTTGAGTTGGGTGGCATGGTGAGCCACATGCCCACATGATGTGCACGAGGATCCTTGGAGGGTTACGCATCTGATGCTTTCGTTCCTGCTGATTTTATATAAAAAAATATATAGTTAATATTAACCAAATATGAAGTAAAGCTCTGAAAAGCTTCAAATAAATTTATTATTAATGGCCTAGCAAGCTAGCAATGTCACCGAGATGTTCCAAAAAATATTTTTTTGTGTGTGAAGGATATATACTATATACATCTACGTACGACTTAAATTTTCTACATAATACAAAAAGGGATGAAGGCTACTCAACAATAAATCAGAGTTAAAATTAGATATGTAAGCACTCTAACACTACTACAATATTGTTTCGTCAAGCAACCAAAATTGCTTTAGGTAGGCGGGCAAATAGTCCGCCTATAATCAAAGGTCTATGTTAATTACTTTTAACAGAGATGGTCAAAAGCCTCTGAAAATATTTTTTTGGAGGTGGATGGATTACAAAGTCTGCTCGTAAAATGGTATTTTCAAAGGAGAATGCATTACAACCCCTGCATGCAGAAATAAAAAAAGAAATAAAAGCTCTAGGTTCTAAAGCCGTCATCACCAGGATCCTCCAAGCATGCCACCTGCTGCTCGTATCGGCGTCGCCCAGATCTACCTACTCTAGAGTTTTGCTGCCCGCAATCTGCAAAGGGGATAGGGAAGAGTGAGATAGAGAGAGAGAGAGAGAGAGAGAGAGAGGAGATTTGTACCTCCCCCACCGTTGCCGTCTTCCACCGAATCTGGTTTGTCGTCCATTGGATCTGACTACCCTCCATTGGATCGAGCTCATAGGACTGGATGCTAGCCATTAGAGAAGCAAGCTTGCAGGACGTAGGGGCCCTACCATGACCACACGTAGCGGAGAAGAGCCCACGCGCCGCCACCAGAGCCCACGCGCCGCCACCCATATGCCAGGAAACAAGCGCGTAGAGAGGCGTGGCCAGAAGAGGATTCAGAGTCAAAGGCACATGTGAGATAGAGTGCATGGAGAGGGAGCGGTTGCTGCTTTGAGCATCGAGTGGGAGTGGCGGCTGCTCTGCTTTGGGAGTCACGAGCGCAAGAGACAACTGAGCATAAGAAGTCTATGCAGTAGCTGAGAGGTAGACAAGTGGAGAGAGAGAGAGGGTTGCCTTTTATAGCTAGGGTTTAGAGCGAGCTACTGATGGGCCTTGGGCCTTTTGACCAAAATGGATCCATTTTCGAAGGTGAACCTCTTAGGTGGACTGTGCCTGCAAATCGATTTTAGCTAGGAGACGATCGGTCATTTATTACCACCTCTGTGAATCAATTTTACAAGATGGGCAATTTTTACTGCCTCTATAAATTGATTTATGAGACGGGCAACCTTGGTCGCCTCCATAAATATATTTTGTGAGATGATTAATGAGACCACCTCCATAAATGAAAACGCCCATCTCCAAAAATCCTCAAGCATTTTATGAGATGATTGGATTTTGTGACCACCTCCGTTAATGTTTAGGTGCTGTCTCATAAAATCATCTTTAAGTAGTATAACTCACATAATGAACTGTCCATGACTCTCTAATTTTTCTCGGGCGACTCGTCTGATAGACAACCTTGCTCACTACTGTGAAATAAAGGTTGCCTATAATCCATGTATAATCATGAAACGTCTCAATTCCTAAGTTTTTTTGGACTAAAATAAAGAAAAAAAATAGGATACAAGCTTAATAAAATCTTAACTGAACCTACCATCTATGTGCAACCATAATTATGTTCCAACAATAATCTTGTGAAGTTCTCAAATCTAACTCATTATTTTGTTATTTGCGCTATTTCCGTCAACCTTGTTGCTTGCAACAATCAACTTTTTAGATTGAGAACCCTTAACCTCTAGTGTCCATTTTCATCGTAAGATGCATAGATAGGAAAAAAAACCCCTCACCACAGCGAAATTGTTGCCTTAAATTCCATCCATAACTATCATTATTGTTCTCTTCATAAACAGAAGCCATTTATTTATAGCCATTTAGGCCTTGTTTAGTTCCCAAATTTTTTTACAAAATTTAGTCTATGATTGGATAATATTTAGACACATGCATGGAGTATTAAATATATACGAAAATAAAAGCTAATTGCACAGTTTGGTCGGAATTGACGAGATGAATCTTTTGAGGCTATTTTGTCTATGATTGGATAATATTTGTCAAATACAAACGAAAGTGTTACAGCATCGATTTTCCAAAATTTTTTTGAACTAAACAAGGCCTTAGTGGAACGAGAAGTTACACGTATCTTAATGAATCTTTGCATGTGCGCGTACCATTTCATTGTGAATGAAAGAAAGACTGAGAAGGTAGACAACAGGAAAACAGGCCAAATTCGTACGCCATCCCAATTCCTAAATCCCAAAATAAGTAAACTATGCCTATACTAAATATATGTTCGTGCATTGAACAGGGGCCACAAGTTCTTTCTCACGCCTGTAGGACGCATGTGGCTTATAGACGAATGGAAATCTACAAATCTAGTTACATATTATTGACTTAATACAAGTTTTAGCTGATTTGATTATTTTTTGAAAATAATAAAAAATTAATAAATGATTTTGTATTGAAAATCAAATTATTTTCAGATCTATTGACCTATTGTTGCCGTCTCTTTTTTGTTATTTATTTAGTTTTTTTTGAGCGAATGTTATTTTATTTAGTGTTGACCCTAGAGGAGGTGGGGGCGAGCGGGCCGTCGCTCCAAAGCCCCAAAATCGAAGGCCTGCCCTAGCAAGCGTATACTAATTTAATTCTATATTGCTAATATAAAAATTTGGCCCAAAAATGCAATAAAGAAGACGTTCTTATTCTGTCGGTGAGGGCGTCCCAGCGGCATGAGCAAATCGTCAGCTGAGCTAGAGGTTTAATAAAACAATAAATAAAAGAAAAAAACTGAGCGCGCAGGCAAGCTGAGAAAAGGATGCTTTCTTGGGGGTACGTGCGAGACTGGTGTGGTGACTGTAATATACCCACGAACCATACTTGCTACTCTGTCTCATCACGCAGTAATAATGCAATCAGAGTTTATACCCTGATCTTGAGTAAGCTGAATTGTTTCTTCTGAACTCTATACAAGAACAAGATCTTACAAAGTTCCTGTACCTTGTGCCTGTTCCAAGTTCCAAATGAGCAAGCGGAAGCAGTGATGTATACCCACGGTCAGATCCGGTCATCCGGCTCACAGTTAGTTAAGTTACATTACATGATGGAGCAAGGCGGGGGGTCCTGCTCGTACACCACTCTCTCCTGGTACCTGGGACACGAAGGCCACGACGGGACGTGGTGGACGAACACCGTGGCCGGCGTCTCCAGCGCCTTCTTCTCCGCGTCCGCCGCCGTCTTCTTCTTATCCTGCTCGGCGGCGGGCTTCTTCTCCTCGGCCGGCTTGGGCGGCGGGCCGATGGTGAGCACGGACGCGCGCCTCCCGGCCTTCCTCGCCTGCACGATCACGTCCACCGGGTCCACGGTGCCCGTCACCGTCATCGTGCTCTTCTCCGAGTCCACCTCGACCTTGTCAACACCTGCGCGAACCAAAACGATCTTTACATTGCCGGAATCCATGGTGTATGGCAGAATGAAGAAGAAGAAGAAGAAGCGGGCTCGTACGACGTACCGTGGAGGCCGGTGACGGCCTGCAGGACCTTGCGCTTGCATTTGGCGCAGGAGGTGTCCACCTTGAGCACCGTCACCTTCGACATGGACACCGGCCGGCCGGGACCCTTCCCTTTGCTTTCCGCCGCTTTAGTTCCTCTGGCCTTGCCTGACAAAGTGGCAAGTGCGTGCCGACCGGCAGGTGTCTTGCTCCCCCTGCTGCAGATATTCTGGTTGGTTTTCGGGTGGTTGGAGGGACAAATTGGGTAGCTCAACCCCTGCCTGGAGAAGTCTAATCGCTCGCTCTGTCCTTTGCAATTGCATTGGCCAACATAGTAACAATTGCCAGCATCAACTCGGTCTCTTTCTAACTTGCCGTTGCTCAGCGACTACGGTGCAGATTCTAGAACGCATGCATTTCACTCCTGTTCAATGGTTTATTCAACGACTCAAAATGTGTTCAAGAATTTCGGCCGGCCGGCGGCTGGTGACAGAAAATTACAACTTTGACGTGCGTGATCTTGATACGCTAACGAAATAGGCAGTAGTATGCGATTAGTTAAGCTGCAATTCCTAACTGTTTAAACAAGAAGTCCACGTTTTGTCTCTGCCTAGAAACGGGAAGCTGAACCACCCTGATTGTTCTGCAAACGGCGAACGCCGGACGGCGTTGGCGAATCAAAAGCTACATGCGTTCTTGACCAGAGAAATAACACACATATACTACAGACACTTCAAGCCTTTCGATTAGCTAGCTCATCAGGTCGGCGTAGCAGAATCATGAGACGAGAACAGTGGCTGGACGGCGACAGGCGTTTGTAGCCATCACAACAAAAACATACAGCATCGGAGGTCCGGCAGGCAGGATTTGCTATAATGAAGACAACGGTGGGTACATACAGATTCCCAGCCATTACAACTGATTCAAAGGAGTTAGGTTCGCTTTGCTCAAAGCATGAGAGGATGAAAGTTTCACCAAACATTTCTGCAATAGCAAATTGAGATACATCACACATGACACAGGCACACTTAAGTGGTACACAGGACATATCACATATGGTAGCCTCGAGGGAAACTTCAGCCCTCATTTCAACTTGATGTTACAGTGAGTGGTTGCCACGGTAAGCAGTTCAGTTATCTCAACAATATTGGACATCTTCGGAAATTGCTGTGACAAGCCACGGTGTATGCACAAGTAGAGTTACAACAGCGACGACGAACAACACAGCTCCCTGTACCCTTTCCAAGGGTAAGGACCAAGCCTCCCAACCTTGGGACTGTACTCACGAAGTTACAACAACAGCAGCAGGCAGCAGGAACAACAACCAACACTCCCTGATGCACCCTTCTCCAGACCTATATCGGAAGAGAGGCTCCTCATTGTTGGAGCTGAATCGGCGAAGTTTCTTTACTCTTACTGCCCTTCGGAGATGCCACGACCTCCCCATTTCTTGTGTAGAAATTGACTATCTTCTGATCCAGTTTAAAATAATGTTCCATCTTAACCAGAGGTTTCACATCCAGATCAACGAAATATGCCTGCAAAAGGAATGTGCAGTTTAACATCATTTATGCTGGAAAAAAATAAGCAAAGAAATAAATTCACAAGCAAACTCAGTTGTGAACTATATAGCTAGTTTTGTGGCTGGAGAGCTGGACGACTAGAAGATAAAGGTACAACAACACCAGATTTCACAGTAGCATACCTTGTACTCATAGGTTCGCTTCACTGATTCAAGAAACACTGAATCATACTCAGAATCTGTACTTCCATTCTCTCTTGGCCGAAAGCTGATCATCAGGCTACAGTCCTTTGCAGTAGCAGAAATGAGAAAGTCCCTAACAATCTTCAGGCTCTTGTCCAATGGAAGAGAATGCAAGAGAGTGTACTTCCGCAGTAGCTCTACATCAGTTAGGTTTTTGCAGACCAAACAAGGCTGAGAAATTATGTTGTAGTACAGATGAATTGCCCCTTCAATGTCATGATCGTCCAGCTTTTGAGTGGTCAACAGTTTGCCTAATACCCCAGATTTGAAAATTGTCTCTGACAGGAGCTCAGTGAAGTCAGGGAGGTCTAGGCCACTAACCTTGCTGAGATCTTCAATACACTTCTGGGTGTCAGCAGGATGAACGTTATCTGCACCACCTCCCATGCCACCAAAAGCTAAAGATCCATTCACAAAAATCCTGAAGTTGTTCTGAGGAGTTGAGAAAAATGACTTGATGGCCATGCGTATTCTTTCTTTTGACTCAGCAAATAGATCTAGAGGATTGTATTCACTGGTCTTCGATATCTGAAATGTGTGCAAGAATGTATTGGGAATCAACCTGATGTCAAAAAGCAAGAGACGGTATAGTATTACAAGAGTGCCATAAATAACAAGCCTTAAGGTATTGTGATAAAGTCCGTATCATCGATGGATGTTTTTTTCAAGTGTGCGAAAGAGAGTGGAATTCTATATTGGATCAAGTATTCCAATCTACATACCTCACCCTGATGAAATTTGAGGTGCTGATGCATCTTATATCTCGTTACTTGTTTCTTGATAGAATTATCTTCTGATATATATTCTGATGATGGCAGAAACCCACATTTGGCCTGCAAGGCAAAGCATGCCGAAAAGAAGTCAAATGGTGAAGGAGAAATATATCATAAATGAAAAATTAGAATAGAAGATGAAGCTTGCAAAGTACCTTTATCTCTACAGCTATGCAGCTGCTACCCTTAGGATTACCTGAGATTAAGAAAGACTTAGTAAGCAAACATAAATTCAATCTAATATAGAGTTTTGGAAATATCTAAAGAACTAAGAGGAAACCACAATGATTTCAGGTTATGGTCTCAGGACCAGTTGCATTTGAGGACACCAACCATGTTCTAGCGGTTTAACCAAGAGTTTAAGTTAATAAGTTATGAATCAATGAGAAACCAAGCCAGTTTCTACCCATCTTGATGCTACCGATTGGGCTGTTGTAAGTGACAGTTGCAAATTTAAACCTATAAGAACTGCAAATTCGAAGATCTTTATAGACAAAGAAGGTGACTGTTCGTCTAATGCATCAAAACATCAGTGCATGAGATAAGAATAGAGCTCTGGATCTTACTTAACCAATCATTTTTTTTAACCTTAACAAGATTCAGATTATGGTAAGAAGAGGAATGGAGATTGTATCAATCTATGCAAGTGCGTACCAGAAAATAAAGAGTGGTCTGGTATTAGAAGAGCGGCATCAGCAGTGTTATCAATTGAACTTGCATTTACTCTCCAAGCAGGACGGCTGCTAAGAACATTCTTTTCAACAAGCTCCAGAAAATCTCTAGAAACACGTACACGAACCTGCACCATGGAAAGATAGCATGATTTCTTTGTCTAGTCATGCAGATCCAACGAGTTGTGCCTACTGGAATTAGAAACAAATGACAGAATAAAGCATATTCGTGTCAAAATTCAATAGTATGCACATTGATGCCATGTTATTTCTATTTCAGTAGGGGTGATTATAAGGAAATTATCGCAATTCTCCTATTTCTTCCATAAGTGAACTGAATCTGACCCCAAGTGTCAAGGTTGTCGATATGTTACCAATCAAAATCACAAAAACAGGAAATAAATGAACTGAATCTGAACCATACCCCACCATCGACATGATTGGCACCCAGATGTTGGCTCATAACATGCACTGCATAGGCTTGAGCCAAGCAATCTTGTTTGACAGACTCGATCAATTCTGGGATATGGCCCCACAGGAGTTGCTCATGACTTGAGAAGACCATACAACTTGGTGCCTGCTGCGACTTGTCGTTTAAAATCTTCTTGACCCGCAGTACCTTGCCAAGCTGAAAACAAGTGAAATAACATCCTTATCATCAAGGTGAAACAATGCTTCCTCGCAAACATATCCCATCATGTTCAGGAAAGAAACAAACGCATGGTCACAAAATGCACAATCGTGGAAAAGTAACGCATGCTTAATTTTCAAGCAACCACGTGAGCGTCCCTGATCCATGTTTCATCACTTGCTCGACAGGGAACTGGATCTCGGGCTCGAATGGCTGCACCCGCGAATCACACATAGAGACCCCTAAAGCCAAGTGATCCATGCGGGCACACTCAGTAAGAACCTACTCAGCGCATACCATGGAAGGGGACGAGCCGGTGTAGCTGAGGATGAGATTCGCGGCGCCCTCCCCTCTGTATACCCAGTCCTTGGCATCCGCGGCTTGCAGAACCCCATCCATGTCCATCGAGAATCTGCAGCTGTCACACAGAGGCAAACAAACAGAAATGGTGACTCCAAAAGTCAAACTACAGAGAAGCAAGCGATCTGCATCTGCGGTCTCGCTCTGCTGGTTAACTAGCTCTGCAACAAAGCCCTAAACCGCGCGGCGAGACTGGTACGCCAGAATCGAGCGAAATCGAGCGAGAAGCAGCAAGCAAGCATGTTCCTAGGCGGAGCGGCGTTTCGTCGAACAGATGGCGCACAAATCCGGGCGCAGCGGCGAAGTGGTGGCGGGCCCCCGGAGAGGAGCTACGGAAGGAGGAAGGAGCGGGCGGGCGTGACGCTTACCAGCGGAAGGAGGTGGGCTGCGCTCGGCTGGTTCCAACCCCGCCCGTCCGCCGATCACCGGAGGAGGAGGCTGGACGCGGCGGAGATCACCAGTTCGTGCTGCTGCTGCGGGTCTGCGCTTGGTGGAGAGACCTGAAGGGATGCTGGCACTACTAGTAGCAGTGCTCGGGGGAAGTCCAGGGAGCGAAGCGAAGGGGAGGGGCAGTAGTAGCTGGAGGAGATTCCCGGGAAGGCGAAGAGGACGCCGAAACGTGGAGGGGGAGTGGACGCCACGCGGGCGGGCACACGCTCGCATGCGGCTCCACCTCCGCGCCGCGTATTGGCGACGCACCGCCGCCAGCATCGAGACGGGTGTAAATTCTGGCTCTATGGGCATCTATGGAAAGAAAAAAAAGACACACGCATTTGTGGATATATTTGAAACGATAACATTTTTAGATGAATTTTGGAGGTTTTTCCTTCCTCCAAAAAGAAATCACATGAGAGCCTTTGGAACAAAGGACAAAGTGTTCACATTCAATTTTTCGCGCAAATATAAGATCATATTGGGGCCTTGTTTAGTTTCTAAAAAATTTTGCAAAATTTTTCAGATTCTCCGTCACATCGAATCTTTAAATGCATGCATGGAGTATTAAATATAGATGAAAATAAAAACTAATTTCACAGTTTGGTCGGAAATTGACGAGACAAATATTTTGAGCCTAGTTAGTCCATAATTGAACAATATTTGTCAAATACGAACGAAAATGCTACGATGTTGATTTTTCAAATTTTTTTGGAACTAGACAAGGCCCGGGCATAGCTCAACTTCACCGGTGAAAGTTATTTTAGAAAAGAGTTTTATAAGTAACTTTCTAAATAAAGCTGATCTATTTTGAAAAAAAAGGTTGTTTGACAAAATTACCCGCTCACCAATACTCGAACCCGAACTATCTAAATCCGTACCTGATCTATACCCGATTACAATTTCGCATAGTGATCCCAGATAACCAAAATTAGTTCAGGAAATTCAGCTAAGACCGCTGTACCCAGATTACTTTTTTTTTTGGCAAACTGTACCCGAATTAACTGTATTTACTCGATATTCAGAGCCCATCAACTGTTACTGATCCCTTGAAGCCCACTATGCGGCCCAGCACAGCCGACTCCACTCCGCCTCAAGTCTCAAGAGCGGGAAGCATTGGGATTTTGTCGGCCCATAGGCCCAGTTGGAGCTGGGACGGGTTTTGCTAGGGTTTACTGCTTGTCTTCCTTCCTCGGCAGTCACGGCGTCGCCTGATCGCCTACGGCGCTTCGTCCTGCTTCTCTGGTGCTCCCGAGAAGAAGAGATTGGCAATGAAGGACCGCCACCTCTCGCTGAACCAGACGCAGCGGGTCCGCCTCGAGGCCGCACTCCATGAGCTCCAGTCCCTTGCGCCCGCCGCCGCGTCCGCCGCCGCTGTCACCGTCGCGGACACCATTCCCGTCAATCAGGAGGACAACATCCTCAAGTACAGAGCCTCAGCCTCCTTCTCTTTGTTTCTTTGTTCCGTCAGTTCGTGTGCGGCTGATGGGTGGGTGGGTGTGGCGCAGGGGGCACGGGACGTCGGACCAGGACGGGGAGGTGGTGGCGACGCTCTGCGGGGTGGTTGAGCGGGTCAACAAACTGGTATACGTCCGTACTCTCCGGGCGAGGTACGCTCGCGCCCCTGCTTTCTTCCTCTCCATCGGCGTATCTATTCTTCTGCAAACATTCCGTCCCCCGATTTTTACCAATCGGACAAATACACTGAATTGTGTTGTGAACTTGCTAGCCTGCAAAATTTAGGTTTGCCCATATGTTTTCCTTAATTTATATGTTTGGTCAATCAGATTACAAAGCCCATATTTGTTGGCGCCGAAGTAGTGTGATTTACTTGATCTTATTCCCCACACTTATTTTTGTTCATGTTTTTGTTTAGAAAAATGAACTCAAATGCAAAAAAAACTTAGTGAACTCAAATGCAAAAAAAACTTAGTCCAATTTGTTCTCTTTGACCCTTTTTTCAGATACAAGCCGGAGGTTGGTGATATCATAGTTGGCCGTGTGATTGAGGTGTGTAAATTCATGCTAATTTTATTACAGTACTAGGATGCTCTGCATTTAGTGGCTTAGAAATTTTGAATATGAAATCGCATAACATTTTTGCATGTTTTGTAACATGCAGATATGAGAATGTGTTCCCCCAGATACTGCATAGATTGAACTTATTTTACCTTCATTTCGACTCTGACTAATTGTAGGTGTTTAATGACCGATGGCTTTTTGATACATATAGCCAAGTCTGAATCTTACAGTAGTCATGTTTGTCACTCAATTAGAACTGAACATTATTTTTATTATTTATGGTGCAAACAACAAACTACATTTCATACCATGTTTTTTTACAACACATTTCATACCACGATTAATTGGTTTGTGTTTGTCAAGATTGCTCCAAAGCGCTGGAGGTTGGAGATAAATTTTAGCCAAGATGCTGTTCTGATGCTTTCGTCTATGAATTTGCCCGATGGTATTCAGGTGCGCTTTTCTGCATATTTGCCCTGTAGCACCCTAAAATTAGACAGGCAATAAACAGTTTGTTTGCTATACCATTCTGGAGGATAAATAACGCTGAACACTAAGCAGTAAGCAGTTAAGCACCAATGTTAATGCATAAGTAAGTTTTGAGCACAGCATAATCTCTACCATCGATATGTGCAAGTGTAACACATTAGATGCCAAGAGATTATTCTATTTCCATGTTTTCTACTAATTATGTACTGCAAACAGTTTTAATGTTGTGTCAGCTCAAAAGAATTAATGAGTGCTATCCTGAGTACATCACTAATTACACTAGCGATTCTTGTCCAATATCCAATTAACCACTTTTCCCCCTGCCCCCTCTACTAGAGAAGGAGAACTGCTGTTGATGAACTCAATATGCGGAGTATCTTTGAAGAAAATGATGTTATCTGTGTAAGTGTGATACTTGCTCTGTTTATTTCAAGCAGCTATTTCTTTTAGTGCCGGAGGCAACACTCAGTTCATCTCGTGTATAGTGACTTCAAATCTGTTTTCACTTAGGGTGTTGCACGACACTTTTTTGCTTCTATACGACTATCTATGATGTCAGCAGTAGCACCAACAAAGAATGCATGATCAATATGGCAATGCCCACTTTTCGTCACTATTATATGTCAAGGAATCATCTTATTTGCGTGCAGTTCCCTTTGTTTCATATGTCTACTCAGTCCTGGAGCAAGTACTGGTCTACTGCTGTGTTTGTTTGTTGTCTATAGGTTGATGGCATTTTGAGGCATCATTTTTATACTGCTCAAGTGCTCATTTGTTGATTATACATCGTACATTCCATTGTTAATCCATAGGCTTCTGCAAGCTTCAAGGCGCTACTTAACAGCTTTATATGCTGTTGCTTCTGTACCATACAGTTGCAGTTCACCCGGCAGTATGTCAACCTGAATCTGGCATTTGTATTCACTTGATTAGTCTTATAAAGAATGATGCAAGGCACAGTTACCACAGTTATATCTACTCTCTCTATGCACCATTGATCATTTATCTTTGTGAACCATAACCATGTTTGCACACCTACTCTAGATCAATCCACTGAAAAAAAGCTGTCTGATATGTTGAAAAGAAGTTTAGTTTCATTTTTTTGGTTGATTTTCAGTGAAGTTGAGTCCCAGCATTCGGTGTTTCATTTTTAAATATTGATATTTTCCTTATTTGCATAGCAGCAATGTGTTTTGTAGACGGACTTCTTTTGTGCTTTGCTCACCTTTCTCTCCTCATTTTGGCAAGTTGCAATGGGTTTTCCGCTTATTTCTTAATTCTTGCATTCACCCCCAAGGAACTTCTGTGGCCTCTTATCTTTTTATAGTTTGGTGGGCAATCTGTTTTTTTTCCTATTGTTATATGCTCTTTTAAAATAATATGCTGCTACTTTGTGTGTGATCCATTACCAGGCTGAAGTTCGCGGCTTCCAACATGATGGATCTCTGCACCTACAGGCAAGGAGTGAAAAATATGGAAAGGTACATGCCAATTTAGATGACATTGGCTTTGCTACTGTACCCTTGTACTGTTATCTGTCTGTCCCTTTTAATGCCTCGAATTTAGCTTGGTGTCATCTGTAAAAGATAGAGGCCTTCAACGCGAGTGCAAAAATTGGTCTGTGTAGATCATTTGGTGCAGCGATGCAAGGGAGACTCATGGATGTTTCATAGATGTGCCTTAAGCCTCCATGCCTTTGGTCTTGTTATGTTGACAATACCTTAAGTAGGCCTCAGATTTGTATGTGTCTGGTCTAGCTAAAATCTTGTCTTACAAAAATTTACCATTGCTTCCTGAGGAACATTAGGCTGTTACTGATATGGTTTTGAGGGGTTTTAATTTATTGATGCAGCTCGAGAGGGGTCAATTGCTGATGGTACCTCCATACTTGGTTAAACGAAAGAAGCAGCATTTTCATCATCTTGAGCAGTACAATGTCGACTTGATTCTTGGTTGCAATGGATTCATCTGGGTTGGTGAGCATGTTGTGGTGGGTGAAACAACAAAAACGACAGGAGGTCAGCAGAGGTTCAGCACTGAAGCAGAGAATTTTACCCCATTAGAAACGAGGAAGCATATTTGCCGGCTTGCCAATGCTGTGCGTGTGCTCTCAGCCCTAGGATTCACTTTGATCGTTGAACTGATAATTGAGACCATGGAAGCAAGTGTGTCATCAAATGTAGAGATAAATGCCATGCTCGGTGCTGAATTCTATGTCCAGACAGCAGAGAGAGAGGCTAAGCGTCGAGCTGATCTGTTGAGAAAGAAGAATGGGGCAAGGTAAGTAGGTAGCGCCCTCGGCCCTCGTCCTTGATGATTCCAGTTTCCTGATTTGCAGAGAACAGTGCCTGACATGTTGGGGTGTTCCATCTGCATGGGACCTGTAAACCTGGAACAGTGCCATAATGCTTATCTGATTGTATCTAAGGCAAAATACGCAATCAAGTTCTATGTACACCTTTCCGAGTAGCAAAGATGTAAGGGGTTCGCTCCACTTTGTGCTGTACATGCATTTGATTATGGTGCCTGGTGCCGGCAGTGTTGTGCCTGGCAGATCTTCGATCCTTTGTTGCTAACTCAATGCACACTTCTGATTTGAAATTTGACGTCCGTCGTGGACATGAATTATGTTGCCTGGGAAATCTGCAACTCATTAGCCAGGCATGCCCATCACAGAGTGTGCAAGTTAGGCCTTGTTTAGTTCGCGAAAACTTTTGGGTTCGGATATTGTAGGCCCTTTGTTTGTATTTGACAATTATTGTTCACTTATGGACTAAATAGATTTAAAAGATTTGTTTCGTAAATTATGGATAAACTGTGCAATTAGTTATTTTTTAATCTATTTTTAATGCTCAATATATATACGTTCAAAGATTCGATGTGATAGTTTTAAAAATTTTTGGTTACTAAACAAGGCCTTACAAACACCTTGTGAAATCCTTGTTGAGAGCTTTATGCGAGTGTCTTGGTGTCAATTTAGTAATTTATACGAGTGCCTTGGTGTCAACAAATTTGATGTAGATAATGAAGAGCAAACTTAGATAATGAAGAGCAAACTTATTCTAGTTTCTTGACAAGTCATTTTTCCTATTCGCTTCACTGAAATTTGACTGGGGTTGATATGTTATGAGAGGAAAATATTATTTCTTGCTAAAAAAATTTGTGAGAGAAAAACACTGTTCCTCGCTGAAAAATAAAAAAGTATGGCAGACAAGTTCAAGTGAAAAAGGCTGTTCATCTGTCAATTTTGGTAGAAATCTTAATCCTCAACTGAAACTTGGTAAATCTTTGAGGAGTGAAGACGATCTATGTTCAGTAGAACTACTGGTTGATGGTAAATCATTGACGTAAATTCAGTTTATTGACAAGTGAGGCCCACGTGAAACCCTTGGGCTTGGGCCGGACCTCCCTCCTCGCTCAGCCCGCGCCCCCGCCCCCGCCCCCGTGCTCGCTTAGTCAGCGCCGCCGCAACCACGCCCGGCCGCCCCGGTCCTCGTCCAACGTTCGTGCCGGTGCCGCTTGCTGGGCCGTCGACGCGCCACGCCGCTGGAGCCGCTTGCCTGGGCCCCGCGCCGTGCTCCTCGCTCAGCCTGCGCCGCCCCGCGCTCCCCGCGCTTTTAGCCCGGTCGGAGTTGCTCTTCTTCTACCGCGCTCGCCGGCTGCCGCCGCTCCTCTAATGGTGACGAGGTGGAGCCAGAAGAGCCCGGGCCTCAAGATCCTGTGGATCTGGACCCTGGGCACCGCCGCAAGTAACCGCATCATTTTTTTTTTACCTTTCTTCTTTGCCTTCTATCTAATCGTGCGAACTCACGCCAGTGCCCACTGATCATTTGATGATTGCGCGCAGTTGTGGTCGGCGGTGTCGTCCGGATGCGGGTCAACGATGTGCAGAAGATCCTTCGGGAGGAAGAGAAAGCCGCTGCCGCTGCCGCCGCCGCATCGGCCTCCAGCGAGCGAGTTCTGAAGGACGAAGAGTAGAACAGGTAAGGCACGTTGTAATGTTCAGATTTAGCAATCCCACAATATGAGGTTGAATAGAGAAATGCTCAAGTGTTTACATAGCTGAGGATATATGTAGCATCTGCCATCTGGTGCTGATATGCAATATCTGAGGGAAGTTCTATGTTTAGGTTTACATATTTTGGTTAGTTTTGTCAGACACTTGATAGTTGTGTTTCAACAGTACCACTCTTGTCTGAACACAATATGAACTTATGAACATGTCATCTTACTGAAAATTTGGGTATGCTGCTATTCTTATATAAACATATTTTATTTCTGGGTCATACTTGTAAAATCTCTCTCTGTCCACACATTAGGTTAGGTCAATACGCTGTCAGGGCTGTACTTTAGGTAGTGTAGTGGCTTAGTACCACTTTGGTCAGATTTGTTGAGGCCTGAAGGTACAGGTTGGACAAATCTGTGGATGGTATAAATGTGACCAAGGTTGTTAGGATTGGGATCTGACCTTTTTTTTGCTTGATAGAATTGGATAGTAGGATTGGATAATAGTATTGGTATCTTATCAGATTTACAAACTATATAGTTTATATAAGATTTGTAATATATTGTAAACTTGTAAAGATTTAAGCTTATAATATTTATTTTGATTAATTGACTGTTTTTGTTCAGTTAAGTGTAATTCATCGCATTATTTTCAAAGCTCCTTAACTTTAATTGTATTTCTCACAATTGAATCAGTTAAAAAGTCATTATATCAATTATTGTATAGTATCATAGGATCATGGCATTGGGATACTGTGAACTTTGTGTACGATTGTGTGGAATCTTCACAAAGGATCGGGATACTATAAAATTTGGTACACATGGGCCATGTTTTGTTCGGCTTGTGCCCATGGTACGGTGAAAATCAGGACCTCAATTCAAATCCTGCTGTCCGTGGCCTGGGGTGGCGAAGAAAATTGCAGTGGCCATGGCATGTTTATCGCGATTATCGCGTTCTGCCGAGAATCCGCTTTCAAGCAGTTCGAAACAGGTCCATGGTGTGTCGTTTTGACTTGGTAGGATCATAGTACTGTAAGGTTTCAGGATACTGAATTAGTGTGACTGCTTGCAGTTTTTCTTGCACATGACAGAAGCAACACTGATATGATGAATTTAGAGATCTCATGAGTTTATGGACTGAAACTAGGTTGGACAGTGCCACGATTATTTTCATTTGCTTTATCTGGGGCTTTTCACTTCAAAGCAATATGCCAACAATGCATAAGCAAATAACAGCTAGGAAGGAGTAATTATTTCTTTAAACAGCTTAGGTATTGTCAGTGATAGAATTACAGTTTCTTTTTCCTCTTTTCAGTGGATAGAAGAAATACTCCTGTGTTTCTTCTTATATATATGCTGGAGCATGAGTGCTTAACTGAAATTCGTTTATTACAGGAAGCGGATCCGAGAATCTTGTGCCATTTCGAGCTGGGGATGCATGTGTATCGGGTCCATCCTATAATATTTCCATTTCCAAAAGACCTACGGAAAATTTTGCCTCCTGTAGTGATTCAAAAACCCTTCCCTCTGTCTGCATTACAACTCTTATAGATGATGTGAACTTCTGCTGACAAGAAAGAGATATGGTGGGCAATATTTATCTGCAGTGATTCAAGTGGACTGGATAGTTGGGGACTTGTGAGGTGATCTGCATCCAATCCAACCCAGGACAGGAGGTCACAAGGGCTATGCCTGTGACTAGCTGGCTATTGCATGGTTTGAGGCTGTTAATGCCATCGCATAAGAGGATACTACGCTTATGTTATTTGCATTTCGGTCAGAGTTTGAGCTCGCCTGTACTCCGGTCCTTGTTTAGTTTCCCAAAAAAAAGTTACATCGAATCTTGCGGTATATGCATAAATCATTAAATATAGATAAAAAATAAATAATTGCACAGTTTACTTGTAATTTATGAGATAAATCTTTTGAGTCTAGTAGTTAATGATTGGATAATATTAGTTAAATACAAACAAAAGTGCTATATTGTTCGTTTTGTAAAAAAAATTAAGGCCCTAGCTTTGTTCGTTTGACCAGGCCTGGCACTGGCAGTCACATCAGTAGATTAGCCAAAGCATGAAAGCACGGCACGTGTGTACACTCTCGCATCGCTAGTTGACGACTAACGAAGCAAGCGCGCGCGGTCATGGTGAGAGCAAGTGCACGTGGTCATGGTGAGGCCAAGAGCTCAACTCAATTCTTCGTCTGATCCGATGGCGTCTCGGCGATTCAATGGGCGCCGGGCCGTGGCGCGAGCTCACCTCTTCGTCAGCGGGCGTGGCGCGTCCCTTGTTGCTTGCTTCTCAAAGGCAACGCCACCTACCTGTCTCTGCGCCGTGCGTGCCCTCTGAATCTATGATGGAGACGGCGGCCACGTCAAACGGGGCGGAGCCAGCCAACCAGAAGCAACTCGCGTGGAAAGAGACGCGGGAGACGGCGCAGGCCAACCCATCCCATCCTATTCGTTTGCTGTCGCGGCGCCTCTGCCGATTGGTGTCTGTTGCGGGCTGGCTGGCGCGGAGCCGGGCGGGGCGGCGGCGGCGGCTTTGGTGGTGGGAGCACCAGGAACCTTCGTCATCGTCGGAGGCCGGCCGGGCGGCGCTGACGCCCTGCCCTCCACCATTCTCCCGGCTCCCGGCACCGCAGTGGTCACTGGTCAGACGTCACGCCACACGCGGCAGGCGAGCCCTCAATTGAATTTTAAAAAGAGCAGCGCAAAGCACACCACCGAGTCAGCCAGATAGACACACAGCCCTCGCCCGCCGCCGCCGGGGCTGACGAGCCGTGGGAAATTGAAGCGGAGGAAGAGAGAGAGAGAGAGAGAGAGAGAGAGAGAGAGAGAGAGAGAGAGATGCTGCAGGTGGAGGAGGCGCTGGCGGCGGTGCTGTCCGCGGCGGCAGGCCACGCGGCGCCGCGTGCCGTACCGCTGCACGACGCGCTGGGGCTCGTCCTCGCGGAGGACGTCCGCGCCCCCGACCCGCTCCCTCCCTTCCGCGCCTCCATCAAGGTAAGCTCGCGCGGCCTTCCTTCCCATCCGCCCCCCTCCCTACCTCCTCTCTCCTCCCTCCGTTCCGCCGCCATCGGACTACTGACGAAAACCGTCAACCCCCTTCCCCTTTCAGGACGGGTACGCCGTCGTGGCCTCCGACGGGCCAGGGGAGTACCCGGTGGTCACGGAGTCGAGGGCGGGCGACGACGCCCTCGGCGTGGTCGTCGCTCCTGGTACGGTCGCCTACGTCACCACCGGAGGTGAGGCCGCCTGGCGCCTTCTCTCTAGCTCCGCCCCTTTGCATGTCCTGGCCGGCTGCTGAGCGATAGACTGTGGTTGCTGGCGCAGGGCCGATTCCCGATGGCGCCGACGCCGTCGTGCAGGTGGAGGACACCGAGCAGGTCACCAGCGGAGCGGATGGGGCCAAGAGGGTTAGGATTCTGGCGCGGGCCGCCGAGGGGCAGGACATCCGCAATGTGGTATGCAAAGTCTGCTCACTCCACGGTTACTAGAGTTTCTGACTATAGTGCAGTCATCAGCAGTGTATACAGTTCTTTCTCCAGAGAACTCGACACTGCTCAATTTACTATGGAATTCACTTGCTGATCTAGTAATTTAAATAACTGGCAGGGATGTGACATAGAGAAGGATTCATTAGTACTCAACTCTGGCGAGCATATAGGTCCCGCAGAAATTGGGCTGCTTGCAACAGTGGGTGTAACCACTGTCAAGGTGAATAACACTTCCTGTTAGTGTGGTTGAGTACACAACAATTGCAATGCAGCATTCTGATTTTGCATGTGCAGGTGTACCCTCGACCAACCATCGCTATATTCTCCACAGGGGATGAGCTAGTGCAGCCAGCCACTGCCACCCTCAGTCGTGGTCAGGTTATTTCTGCTCTTCCATGATATTTTCATCCTTTGCTCTTCTCTGTGTTCGGTATTCTCAGAAATGAATGATCCTCCCTTCTTGAAACTAAAATTGCAGATTCGTGATTCCAATCGAGCCATGCTTCTAGCTGCTGCTATTCAGCAGAAATGCAAAGTGGTTGACCTGGGTATTGCAGAAGACACTGAAGAAAGTCTCAAGGAGCATATGGATGCAGCTTTGCGTTCTGATGCTGATATAATCATTACTTCTGGTGGTGTTTCCATGGGCGACAGAGATCTTGTCAAACCTTGCCTGGCAAAGATGGGTAAAATTCACTTTGAGAAGGTACCTTTGAAACCGTTCGGTGCTTTCAAAGATTTATTCTGTACCAGCTAGTTATTAGGCAATACATAACCAACAGCCAGGGATACAGATTAAATATTCATTTTATGATCCGCCGATCCAGTTCTTTTCATGTCTTCTGTTTGATAACCTATTAGACCTGTTATCTTTGGAAATAATCCTTCTGAAGTCAAAATCATGATCCTTGTCCTTTTCTCAAAATGATTTTAATTGTTCGCTGCTTGTGTCACATATAGATCCAGATGAAACCAGGAAAGCCATTAACATTTGCTGAGATCACCACACAAGACACGTCAAAGCCATCTAAAACAGTTCTTGCATTTGGTTTGCCTGGAAATCCAGTGAGCTGTATGGTTTGCTTCAATCTTTTTGTTGTTCCTGCAATTCGTCTCCTCTCTGGCTGGTCAAATCCTAATCTGCAAAGGTAGTAATCCTCATTGTTACGATTGTTGTCAGTTTGTTCTCTCCTTACACTATTCAGCATATTTCTTATAAGTCTATATCCACAGGGTGCATGTACGCCTATCACATCCTTTAAGAGCAGACTCACATCGTACAGAGTTTCACCGTGCAGTAATTAGATGGGTGCTTGATGATGGATCTGGTCGACCTGGGTAAGAGCTATATAATAACTAATGCTATTTGACAACAATATATTTGGTGTTTTGACACCAGGTAATGTTAACATTTATTTGTTATGGGCTTCTGGCAGTTTTGTTGCTGAGAGCACTGGCCATCAGGCTAGTAGCCGCCTCCTTAGTATGAAATCTGCTAATGCTCTGCTAGAAGTACCATCCACTGGACAAATATTGGCAGCTGGGACATCTATCCAAGCCATACTTATTTCAGACATAATAACTTCTCCTTTAGATAAACTGCCTGCTCCCTCAAATCCGCATCCATCACATTTTGGTCCTTCTGCAAAAAGTATTTCCACAGATGTATCTCAGATTGCATCTCCACAGGATGCTGAAGTTAAAGTTGCAATTCTGACTGTAAGTGACACTGTTTCATCAGGTGCTGGCCCTGATAGGAGGTACTTATCTAAGCTGAGCTGGACACCCTTTTTCTTCATAATGTGCAATAGAAATGCATAGGTCATAGGCCCATAGACATATACGCATTTGGTTTATTTTTATAGTATGTTGACAAGAGCAAAATTGTGTATTGAACTCTTGACTTTTAAAGTGCTTGCACCCTGATACACCTATTTGCCTTGAGCTGCAAAGGGGTCACTTCATGGTGCTAAATGAAAGAGTCTGATTACTGGTTTTCTTCACATAAGATAGTGATGGAGTCCAGTAACAACTCCACATTTCACATATTTTTTTATTTGCTCTAGAGATCAAAGCAGTTTAATAATGTATCTTTTGTTCTAGTTCTTATGGTGCATACCACACTTCTTTAGAAGTTAAAAGCAACATATACCAGTTTATCTGTTCTCCCTTTCGTGGTACTTGTAGTGGCCCAAGAGCTGTATCTATTGTGAATTCTTCATCAGAGAAACTGGGTGGTGCAACTGTGGTTGCCACTTCAGTTGTTCCTGATGAAGTGGACAAGATCAAGGGCATTCTGATACAATGGAGTGATATTGACCATGTTAACCTCATTCTGACATTAGGTAACATGATCTTGTTCTTCAGGTTAATAGTGTTGCACATTGCTTGTTTCCTACTCACATGAGTTACTTATTGGTGGATGCACATCATGCAGGTGGGACTGGCTTCACACCCAGGGATGTCACACCAGAAGCAACAAAATCTGTGATACAGAAAGAAGCGCCTGGTCTGACATTTGTTATGCTTCAAGAAAGTTTGAAGGTGATGGTGGCGTCTGTTACATTTTATTTCTTTAGATATTTTGTATGCTGAATGTTTGCATTTTTAGATCACGAGCTGAATGTTTACACAAATGAATGGCTGATAAAAGTTGGCCATACAAATTGAAACAGTTATACTTTACAATTAAATGTTTCAAATTCTTAAGAAACATTATAGTTAATCATTCTCTGGTGAACTGTTCTTTCTGGCACAGATTACACCATTCGCAATGCTATCCCGGGCTACAGCTGGAATCAGAGGATCGACACTAGTATGTACTAATACCCTGACAAGAAAAAGAAAGTATCGGACAATTTCTTGCATTTGGACCTCCTAATTGCTGATCATGAGTGTCTGTAATGTTTTTCAGATCATCAACATGCCTGGCAACCCAAATGCTGTGGCAGAGTGCATGGAAGCACTTCTCCCGGCACTCAAGCACGCCCTGAAGCAGATCAAGGGTGACAAGAGGGAGAAGCACCCTCGCCATACCCCACACGCCGCAGCAGCACCTGTGGACCAGTGGGAGCGGAGCTTCAGAGCCGCATCAGCTGGTAGTGGCAGGGGGTGCTCGTGTGATCCCTGAGGGGCCCTGATCGGCTGTGAGATACCCACCAGAGTGGGGAACCAAGACGAGACAGTAGGAGAGCTATGTTCTTTGCTCCAGTGCACGACTGCGTCCAGCTTGATGTTGAAGTTTTGATCTTGTTCGTTGTGATGTTATATGAAGATGCGGGAGTCTAGCTTGATACCGTGCTGTTACTTGATCGTGAACTTCTTTCACTGCGTTATTACAAATAATGTACAATATGGTTCTAGTCTCATTTACTGGCCGATGATGTTTTGCCTTCACCTGTTGCTGTGTGTGGTTTCTATCTTTTCCTTGTCATCTCTTCTCTCTCTGGTGCTAAAAAAAATTCTCTTCCTATAACTATCTATTTACACCTAAAAAATTACTATTGTCATCATCCTGTGCTGATCTATCCACTCGCTTCCTTCAACACCGTGTCGGACATCCAGGCTTGCTCCTCTCAACACCGTGTCGGCTAATAGGAGTAAGGTTGAAAACGCACGGAAACAAACCGAAAATCGCTCTATCGTTTTCATTTTTATATTTTTAGACGAAAACAGAAGCGGAAGCCAGACAACCGTCCGCGAGTGAAAACGGTAGCGGGATAAACGGTAATACGAAAACAGGTAAATACAATAGAAAAATAGACGAAAACGAGCGGTAAACGAAAATTTAAACCGAAACATGTAAAACCACATATGATAGCGCAAATACAGAGATCAAAATGCAATACCAAATATCAAATATGCACTGACCAGTGACTACATTAATACAATACCACATATCCATAGTCCATAGATCACAATTCACACAAATATGAATTATACATACATCGCATAAAAACATATCCATAGTCCATAGATCACAATGCACACAAATATGAATTATCCATACATCGCATAAGACAAGAGACATTTTGGGTCATACTGGGTTTAGGTACTATATTGGGCTACTTTCCCGTTTTTATGAAAAACGGGATATCCCGGTAAAAAACGGGATTCCGCAAATACGGATGGACAAATGCTCTACCATTTTCGATCCCCCTCCTATTTTAATCCATTCCGTTTTCGGTTCCGTTTCCATTTATTCTGTAAAAAATAAAAACGAACAGAAAAATACGGTATACGGTTACGGACGGAACGAGATTTATCCCGTCCGTTTTAACTTTAAATAGGAGGACGTCGTTTCTGGACAACAAAATAGGGGACCTGAGTCCCGAGAGTCGGCTAAGGCTCGG
>Ga0182004_10000394_pt1 | contig 25433 bp, 22 predicted proteins | sample Sormic07211540_1_FD_120479 | JGI IMG/M metagenome (GOLD analysis project Ga0182004, IMG submission 120479) | Endophyte microbial communities from Sorghum bicolor roots, Mead, Nebraska, USA - 072115-40_1 MetaG | ecosystem: Host-associated > Plants > Roots > Unclassified | place: USA: Nebraska...
AAAAACTAATTACACAGTTTAGCTGGAAATCGCGAGACGAATCTTTTGATCCTAGTTAGTCTATAATTGAATAATATTTGTCACAAACAAACGAAAGTGCTACAGTACCGAAATCCGAAATCTTTTCGGAACTAAACAAGTCCTAGTTGGGTCCGCCGCGATCAGTCGTTTTTGCACGTCCATTTCTGCCTTCTCATGTGGATGTAGTGCCCCCCATTGGCGGACGGGCAAGATCACATCGTGATGTACCAACTAGTGGTTGGAAGCTATCGAACCGGTTAACAAATGTGACCTCTAGGAGTCACCCACTCAGGTCCCAACAGTTACTACCACCAGATCAAGCAACAAGTTCCTTTGGTTTGGATCTTTCCAACAAGCAGGAGCTACGGACCAAAAATTCCCTAAGAAAAACGGACAGGAAAAGGAGACCACATCAAGCACCGCGAAATCTGACTGATGACGGGCAGAAATAGAAGGGAAATTCAATTCATTAATCACGCTGCAGAGATTATGTCAAATTACAGAGCAACACTATCCTATGAAAATCAGAAGAGCTACTGATTTAACTGAACAATACAATGACATGGATTATCAATCAGCTCGCTAGACTCAGAAAAAAAATGCACAACAGATTTACTGGAAACGATCGGGAATGCAGGTGGTTATCAACTTTGCTGAAGCTCTATAAGCAATTCGCTATGCAACCTAGCTACCATCTCTTGCTAAACTATGCTGTACCCCCTCATGGTGCTTGTGCAGTCTCTGGCTTGTCCTCCAGGGGCGTCCTTGTCCCAGAAGAGTAAGAATTCCGGATCTCCGTGATCCTCCTGATCACCTCCTCCATCTTAGGCCGCTGCTCGGGGGCAATGGCCACGCATGCCATTGCGATCTGGAGCATCTGGACCATCTCATCCTCGACGTTGGGATGCCTTAACAAGTCCACGTCGAAGACCTCAGCGGTCCACTCTTCACGAACCACAGACTGCACCCATCTTGGAAGGTGTTCTATGGAATCCTCGCGCCCAGGGGATCTGAGAGGGGCTTTTCCAGTTAGCATTTCAAGGAGCAAGACACCAAAGCTGTAGACGTCGGACTTCTGAGTGGATTTTTTAGTCTCGAGGACTTCTGGTGCTCGGTATCCAACAAGCCGTGGCGCAGTCTGTGGAGTGGTCATGATCTGTGCCAAGCCAAACTCAGAGACACAGCCGTCGAGGTTCTGTGATAGAAGGACATTCGATGCTTTGATGTTGCCATGGATGAACTTCCCTCCTCCCTCAGCATGAAGATGGGCAATACCGCGGGCTACATCCAGAGATATCTTGACTCTTGTCTCCCAGTTCAATGGAGCTCTTCCAGAAGCTTTATTCCCTGAAAGTAGTTACAGTGAAATGCAACAGCTGTCATTTCATTTCACAAGCCATAGAAAATATACAGGTTCCTGTCAATAGAGAATGATGTTTCTGGCATAAATTAAATTCAAAACATGGTGCTAAATGCCTGAATCTTATTGATACACTCGCAGTGAATGCTAATGACATGCATTTTCCAACTCATGGATTTAAAAGGAAAAGGATAAGGTGGGTAGCTAGGATAAATGGTGATAAGTTTAGTCGATTCTTTCTTAGGAGAAGAAAAAACAGTAGTTCTCATATGATTAAAAGAAGAACTAACACATAGATTTGATACAGGTTTAGTGGCAAGTCTGGCACAGATTACAGAACACCACTTTAGTTCATTTCTTCTGATGGTAAAGGTTGAAGAGCACAATTCAAACAGAAGTGTAATAATGTTTAGTATTGTCTCTTTCTTGGGAAACAATCTGATTAGAAAAACTTGGATGATGATAAAAACAACTACTATACCTACTACAGGAATCATTCCAGATTTACTAATTATGTTAAAGCATTAAAGGTTCACTGTCCCAAACCCACTAGTAGCATTGATTCTGGTTTTAATTCGTGATTTTCTAGCTAAATCTTTAATAACCTTGAACTGTGTGTATTAGTCTATTTCCTAGCTTGAATATTGAGGAACAAGTTGAACAGTTAGAAATTAAGAAATAGTGTTGACCAAGTAATAATCAAAGTGGCAAAATAATGAGCGTACCATGCAAAACAGCAGCAAGGCTACCAGATGGGACATAATCAAACACCAACAGCTTCTCATCCTTGGAGTAATAGTAAGCCCGCAATGGAATGACATTTTGATGCTGGCCAACCCTACCAACTATCTCCATCTGCTGTTCAAAATCCTTCTTGCTAACCACCACTTCCTTCAATCTCTTGACAACAACTGTGGTTCCATCCTCAAGAACAGCTTTGTAGGTGGTTCCATAACTTCCTTTTCCAAGGACTTCAGCAGAAGCTCTCAACAAATCCTCCAAGTCAAAATTATATGAACTGCCCTCGAAGAAAACCAATTTATTCCTCTCTGCTTCCTGAACACCACTGCTGTAGTCTTCCTTAGGGTTTTCTGCCCTGCCACCAGCAATAGCCTTTCCTTTGGACGAAGCTGTGGTAGGTTCAGTGTGTCTCTTTCTCTTGAAAATACATATCAAGAGCGTGATAATCAAAATAAGCAACAATACCCCTCCAACAGCAGCAATTGCAATTAGCACACCAGTTCTGATCTTTTTCCAGAAGCTCTTCTTGGTCTTATTGGTTGATGGTGGTGATACTGGAGAAGGAGTAGGTGCAGTTCCAAAACATGGTTCCAAAGGAAACCCACACAGAAAAACATTCCCTAAGAAGGAACTTGATGGAAACCTCTGCAAGGAAGGTGGTATTGGCCCACTGAGGTTATTGTTGCTCAAATTCAAATGTCTCAATTTAGGAAGTTGGAGGTCAGGAATGGGTCCAGAAAGTGAGTTGTTCTGGAGAAGCAATGCAGTAAGTTGAGTAAGATTTTGCACTTTCAATGGGATTTCTCCATCGAAAGTGTTGTATGAAAGGTCTAAGAACGTTAAGCTGGAAGAGAGGGAAGTTGGTATGATTCCAGACAGGTTATTATGCTGAAGGTAGAGGGAATGGAGGGCAGGAATAGATCCTACATCAGGAGGGAGGTCGACAGTAAGGCGATTTGACCTAAGGCTCAATACCTCCAGGGCATCAAGCTTCCCAAGAGTGTCTGATGGTATTGGACCAAAAAGTCCTACAGCAGGTAGGCGCAGTGTATGTACACGGCTCTTATCTGGTGTGCATGTCACCCCCACCCAAGAAGTGCAGACAGGTGTGGTGGAGCTCCAGTTGAGCTTCCTGCCATGAGGCAGTGATGCAGCAAATGCGAGAAGAGCCTGTTTGTCAGAGTTCAGATCAGCACTTTTGGCATGTGGAATGCTTGCAATGAGGAGAGAAGCAGCCAAAAAGGCTATCACTGTAAGATGTTGCATGGTTGACACTTGCTTGAAGAGAACTGGATTCAGCGCTACTATACAAACTTTTCCATCATAACTTCATTCCTCTAGCAGTATATAAAAGAAACAAAAGTTAGTGAAAATAGAGCATAACAACAAAATCATAGTTCATATAGAAGAAGGAAATAAGGATAGTAAGCATGATACATAAGATCGTGCCCTCTGATATACTTTCATCACTAACTTCCTAATAAGAAAAATAAAGATGATTAAGAGAACCTGAGAAATCTGAAAAAACGTGTGAGGAGCACATCTTGCACATGTTGGCAATATTGCAGAAAATAGTACATCAATACTTGGATCCCAAAAATACAAAGATCTTTCAAAAATAGATAGGTAGGGAGTGGGACATTTTCTGTATTAACAATCCACCAGTAGCATGTCTCCCTAGTTTTCAAAATCAAGGCCAAATCTTAGTTCATTTCAAAGACAGAATCCTTAGTCAGCAAAGAAATACTAGTAGATATTCTATTACGAAATACTACTGTTATGGCCTAAACATAATTGTGACTCCCTAAAACTACAAAAAAAATACTGCGTTAGTTAGAACACGAAATAAGAAACCTTATACAACATGACAAATTATTCGGGAGTTTCAGGCCTTCAGGGTGGCATTGGGAGACACTCAAGCTATACCTACCTACGCTAAGACTTTGCATAATCCAGAATAATTCACTTTGGCAAACGGAGCTACCATGGTCAAAAGCTTCATATTTCTCAACTGCCAGTAGTAAGCGCATCTCCAAAAGGAAACACACATGACCCTCATTGTCTTTTCCTCTAATCTCAACCTAAGACAACCATCAAACTGACCTGCCATAGTTTATCTTCCTCTTTTTAAACAGGGCAGTTGGGGTTGGGATCAGGAGCATATGACAAAAGCAAACTACCCATATCACATCAGAAAGTAGCCATCATTCATCAGTCACGAGCCTCCTTTTAATAAAGCACATTACTCATTATCTTAACATATTAACTATAAAAGTTGCTCACTAAAAACTGTCCTCCAAGCATTGGAATTAGTACTAACTAACCATCATCATAAGAAAACAATAGCAGATAATGCCAAGAACTGTTTTGCCAAAGTCTCCCAAAGGGAAAACTGCTAGATTCCATTACTTGGAGGTGGTCTCCCTCATGTACCAGCATATAGTACTGCACTACAGGTTACACCTCACCAAACCTTCCATATACGCCTGACGCAGCAGTCATGCCGTTACGTTCTGAAGAACCAAATGCTTAACAAAAGTGATGGCACAGCACAGATACTAAAGGCTAGCACATAGTAAAAGCTAAAGCTCTCTGATGCAATGCAAGAAATCAAAGGGGGCATGAGAAAAGACGAGAGCTTTGGAACTTTGGTGGGGGCTGAGGTGAATTAATGCCGTTGTTCTCATGGGCTGGATGGGCTATAGGCTGGCACGGTCCTACACGAATCCATCTCACACCGCGCAACCGATTGTAAACCCAGTAAAGTGAAGATGTGACTGTCTCAACCACACAAACAACATTTACACAAGAATAGCATAAATCCTTTTCCATATGAAAAAAAAGGAGTTGCTAACACATCTAGAAAAGGCAAAGTAACAATGAAACAAACAATGACTCCAGAGAGTAGTACCAAGTACTGGTCCAGAGGGTTTTTTTTTTCGATCGGATCAAGTTGTTCTTTGATTAATGGAAGATTCAAATTACCTAACTCTTAGGAAATGAAAAAAAGGTCAACTTGTCCTCCTTGGAAGAAGAATCGACCGCAGCAAACCAAGCTCGCATTTTATCAGATTACGGACTGTGATTTTTGTGCAAACGGAGTGAACACAACAAACTGCATTGCAGTAGCCTACAATAACCTATACATCCCTTGCTAAATTCTCTACCAAAAATGGGGAGCGGCGCTGAATCCAGCCGAAATACCAATCTTAGAAGCAAATTCTCAAGCCCTGAAAGAAACGAGTGCAGAAAAGAAAACCGCTGCCTCAAGAACAGAGAAGAAGGTCCCAAACCTTTGGCGAGCAGAAAACCAAGAAACGACAGGCTCCCACTCTCCCTTCCCGCGTCTTCCGCCGCAAGATCCAAGCCTTGGCCGGAAGCATGCGAGGAAGACGCCGCCGATTCGAGAGCAGCGACGGCGACTCAGGCCGATCTGCGCCCAGGGACGGCCAGCATTGCGGCGAGGCGCCGCGTAGAGCCTCGGAGGGAGCCCGCGCCAGCCGCCACTCTCGCCTCCGGCTCTTTCGCTGGAGACCCGGGAGCTCGCCGCGACTGAGCTGTTCTCGTGCCTGCGCCCCCTCTGTCCGGAGTGTCGGGGCGTGTGGGGCGTGGGGCGTGGTGGAGCGGGCGCGGGCAGGGCGCAGTAGGAGCTGTACTGGAGTGTGAATCAGCGTGATGCCGCCTACGCGTCGCTTGTGCTGTGTTGTGTGTACACATTTGGTGTGCATTAAGAGAAGAGTTGGGTGTTTGGTCTTGGGAATTAGTGAATGACGTATTTGCCCCTAAGCGTGAGCGTGACCGGCCGTCGTCGGCCGGAGCCGCAGTCAGCAGGAGAGATGCGCTGGCGTGACCTCTGTGACACTCCGGCTGAAGCCATGACAGCTGCTATTGATTTAGTTATGCCTTGTTTAGTTCGCAGAAATTTTCAAAATTTTCCGTGATATCAAATCTTTAATCGCATGTATAGAGTATTAAATATATATGAAAATAAAAATTAATTATACAATTTATCTGTAATTTGTACGATGAATCTTTTGAGCCTAGTTACTCCGTGATTGAACAATGTTGGTCAAATAAAAACGAAAGTGTTACAGTAGCCAAAAACGAAAATTTTTACGAACTAAACCAGACCTTATTGAGAGAAAATTCCTGCTAAATAGTTGACAGATTCGGTTGATAAGCTCAAATAAATAGGCTGATCCATTTCAACAACCTTTTACGGTTCTACTGCCGTGGTTTCCTTGTTTGATCAACCAAAAGGGCATTCATCATCTATGATGTAAACCTATGTTTACTTTACCAGATATAATTAAGAAGCAATGTTCAGTGTCTACAGTGTTTCTTCTTTTAGCAAATATACCCCAGGAATATTATTCTTTCTTAAAAAGGGACTATATACCTCTGAACTCAGATTCTCAAGTAAAATTTCACTTTGAAGTGCCAAACTTTCAAAAAAAATGATGGTCAAAGTTAGAACTTTTTGACTTAGGATAAACATAATACAACATGTATAAAAGAGCAGAGGTAATATTCTCAAAATAACTACACGTCTTGTTTTTTTTAAAGTTGGAATATTTTTAAAGTTTGACATCTCAAAAAGTGAGATTTACAGTTATTTTAGGATGAAAAGAGAAGTTTTATTTCAAAAATTTAACTTTATAATATAAGCTCGGTATATAGTCCTCCAACCTCAAGTATGGATTCAAAGTTATTTGGGGCTATTGTGTTCTTATCTTTATTTTGAAGTCCAATTGTAATTTTACCCTCATTTTTATCACCATTGCGATTTTATCATTGCTTTGTGAAAACGAACTCTCAGTTTACCCCTACTTTGTGAACAGCGGGTAGCAGTGTCAAATGAGATCGGTAATAACAAGTTTGTCCTTGCAAAAATGCCCATACTTTTCTAAGTATATTGTAATTTTACCCCTAATCTTTAACTCTGTTAGTTTTTTGTGTAATAAAATAAATAAAAAACAAAAAAACCCTTCGCAGGAAGACTAAATGATAATGATACCCCTTCCTCATTCTCTCCTCTACCGATTCCTTGCTCATGTTCTATGACAGAAACCATTCGTCCCTCGCGTACTCTCGTACTCCTGTTCTATGACCAAAACCCTAGCATGTCGGATCTTAGCGATGAGGGTGGCTGGGCAGCTCCTAGCGTCGTGCGGCCAGGCCCGAGAGGCCACCCTCTCAATCCCTCACGATCAGGGTCACGAGTGTCGTGGCGTCCCATGCAGCGCAGGCGGCTATCGCAGGCTGACATCATGGGTCCAGCATGTGGCTTGGCCGGTGGTGTGGCCTTGGGGCGTGCGTGGCCAATGCGTGGGACGACCAACTGCGTGGGTAGGTAGGCGAGCGGCCATAGAGCCAAAGGGTGGTGGGTCTAGAGCCAAGGAGTTATGCTAATTTGATTTTAATTGTTGTAGGCAAAATCAAATGAATCTGAATCTAGTTGTTAGGGTTCTTATTTTTTAATTTACCTGATAAGGGACCAAAATCATGGCAATAGTGTAGAACCTTGCCTACTTAAGTTGTTGACATGCATAGCTTTAACCTGCTATATTTTCTTTTGATGTAATATTATCTATCTATATTTGCATGTTGTGTGAAATTATACGTAACAAGTTATCCAACGTTGCTGCATAATTTTTTAAAAAAGATGGGGTAAAATCACAATGTACTCAGAAAAGTAGAGACATTTTCAGGGCAAAGTTGTTCTTACTAAGCCCATTTAACACTGTTACTTACTGTTCACGAAATAGGGGTAAACTGAAACTTCGTTTTCATAAAGCATGGGTAAAATCTCAACGGTGACAAAAACAAGAGTAAAATCATAATTAAACTTCAAAATAAGGATAAAAACACAATAGTCCCAAATTATTTAGATGTGTCATATTGCTCAACGAGAGCACAACGAGAGCATTATTTCTAAGAGAAGACTTGGCACCAAAACCTGTAGGTGAAAGAACAATGCAAGCTTATGTGGACAGCCATCTCCAAAGGTCCATTATGGAGAGCACATAAATTTTGATGTAGCCATCCTCGTGAGGCTAAGTTGTCCGTTGAGCATCTTCAAAGGTTATGCATTTTTAGTTTTGTATTTGATGGAGTTTACAAAGTTTTAAATAAAAATGGTAAGAATAAAAAGGCGTGATCTCCAACGGTTTTGCATTTTCACTTGGCATTTGAGGAAATTTTGAGCCCACACTTTTTTCCCTTTTCTCTTGGCGCGCGATTTTCTTCGTCGCCGGTAATTCTTCGCGCGTCGCGCGCCTTCGTATCGCGGCATTCCTCGCTCAGCCGCCGTCGCCCCGTCGAGGTCCTCGCGCCGCGTCGTTTGGTCCTCACCCGTTATGAACCTCGCCTCGTCGTGATCCTCTGCTGTAAAGCTTCGCGGCAAAACTTGGCGGCGCTCGCACGTGGAGGAGTCACGTGGGTGGACGGAATGCAGCCCGAGTCGCGCGGGCGTGGGGACGATCACGATTTGCAAAGCCTGGAGGCTTGGCATATATGCCAAGTCTAGACCTCTAAATGTCAAGTTATGCAAATTGCAAAGTGTAAATGCAAAACCATTGGATAGCACATTTTAAATTTTTTTTTGCAAATTAGTAAATACAAAGTCTAAATACATAACTCTTGAAGACGCTCGTTTTGGATCCAAGTCCAATAGTTTGTTTTGCTTGCCACCGGCTGTGTGCCAAGTGCCAAGTATGTATTTGGCGGATCATTCGTCCACCACGTCTTCGCCGTGGCCGCAACTGGCATGACGCCTTCCAATACCAAACATGCCTAGAGGACGAAGGATCAGTCAAGCTACAGTGCTGTACTGCGTACGCTACAATACGCTACAGCTGTGGAGCTGGAGCGAGCAGAGCGGGCAGTATGTATTATTACAACATGAACGGAAGGTACTCCGGCACATTGATTAATTTCCTGTCAACGGATACCAATTGTAGGTGCAGTTGGTGGACCGTGAGAACAACGCAACACAAATTTTTATGGCCAACGTCCTAGATCAGCAACCCACGCTCTACTACTTCAAGCAAAGCATCCAAGTTCCAACGGGCCTGAAAAGATGGAAGAGAAACTTGTGCTGCGAAATGCCGGTCACAAAATCAATATGAAAATTTGGAGTGAAGGACCGCGGCTGCTGGTTGACTCTAGCAATTTCTGCCTGCGTGACGTATCTGAATTACTGGATCTTCAGATTTACTCCAGCACGTTTCACTGCTATATAAACAAGAGAAGGCGACAGGTCATTCATGCTAATACATGACAGCGGAATGGATGCATCTCGTGGTCCATCGATTGGTGGTTAAATTTATGTATATCCTACAGATCCACAGTACCATGCATGGCTACATTTTACATATACTATCGATTTGGCAGTAGCATGTACGGATTGGTCCAAAAACAATTTATGTTCACATCCCTTCGCCGCTACTGTCTTTTTCAGCAGCCTGGATGCGGGTGGATAGACTCGCGAGCCAAAACAAAAATTTAGTAGATGCTGGAGCATACCCATACGAAGAAATTAAGCAGATGATTATATAACAAAAGCGATTGATTTAACACAAGGTTGACGACTACGGACGGACAGGTAAACTCCAAAGAGAAGAGCCTCGTGGCAAAACTTTACCTAGGGCAAATAAAAGAACCACCGATTCGGGGACCTGCTCTAGCTCAGGCTATTTCACCTAGAATGATTGTTCTTCAGAGTGGTTGAGCCACTATCACAAATTCACAATTCGCTTGCGACTAGTGGAGTTTAATAGGCCAACCGGCTGCACAATATTCCACTTGAATTGCACAGGGACCACCTGTCGAGTTCACTCGATTTCCAGCAAAGGTTGTCCCAGACAAGCATGTCAGCTCGGCTTTAAACTCGAACATGTTTGTGTAACACGACCGGGTTCAGTTCAAATTAGAAATCAACGCATGGGGGGAACTGGGAAAACAAAGTGGTTTTATGACCCACATCATCCAACGGTAAACAGTTGAAACTTTAAACATTTATCAAAATGATAGACAAGGATGGGAATTGAGTATATATATTATTCCCGCACATTGGATTTCCAGCACAAGTCACTCGGAATCAAGACTTCAGCTATTAAAGAGAAAGTGCAAACCCCACGATCTTTATCTGTTCTAGCATATATCTATAAAAAGATGGGGGAGGTGGGCGATCAAACAGAAAGAGAGACGGCATAAAACCTTCAACTCAATAACAAGTGATGAACAACACAATGAGTGGAATCTTTATGCATAGTATAAAGAGTTCATAGCGGACCGAATGGCTCAGGGAGCGGCTCGAACCTATGATCAAACACTGGGCTCTGGTCAGACTTGTCGTCCACATTGTGCAACCAACTCATGTTATTGGTGTCCTCCTTCAGTAACATCGCCTCATATCGTGAATTGGCATATATATCCAGTTCACTCAGAACCTCTTTTGTTCCAAAGGTTTCCCTATCAGGGGAACCAATTGAGCTCCCACCATTATGTGAAAGAGCACCACTAGAATCTCCAGAGAAGTGTCCATTGCTGCTGCCATTATCTGTGAAGTATCGGTCACCATTTGAGACGGAATGGCCTGGATCTGAGGTTCGAGCTGGTCGGCCCTTGGTAGTAGTAGAACGAATGCTATGAGGAAATAGAGATGTACCACGGATGCCACCCAAATTTTGTCGAATGTCCTATGATAAATAAGCCATTTAGTTTCTTCTCAAAACGAAAACCTATGCTACTTATAAAATGGTAAAATCACAAGTAACCCACCAAAAAGAGCAGTTATGAAATTTGAATTAACAAGAGAGAATGTTGCCAACTGGCGATCCAAGAGGTAAAACTCACCTATTTGTGTTCTCCCAAAAAGAACTAAGTGGTACTCTAGGTTCTTCTAAACATACCAGATTATTTAAAACATTCAAGTTTACTACTCCCCCATCTAACCATCGTCAAATATAAAAGGAGGGAGGGAGTATTTTAAATTTGCATCTATGAAATTACTTTCATACAGTAACATGACGGCTGTTATAATCTTTCCTGCATACAGATGAAACCAACTCTCTTTTTCAGACAAAAATGGCAGAAACTCTTATGTCTTTTTTCTTGAAAGAAAACTATCAGAATGCGATGGCACTATCACAGAGAGGTAGAAAAACATAAGACCTTGTTCAATTCAATGTAAATATGAGGGGTGAACATACCATGTGCCTGATAGCCATGTCAAGTGACTTCCTCGATATTGTCCTGCCGAATCCATTGTCTGCAGCTGTGACAGACCGCGAGGTTCTAGTTGTTTGACCATCCAAAAGAGATCTTTCACTCGGCCTACTTTGGTGACCATTGGTAAGAGATGTCTTTGATTGTATATCTGAGAACTTACTTCGAGTGATAGCAGGCACAGACATCTTTTTTACAGGAGCTGAGAGGACTGGTTCAGCATTTGGGGTTGACCGGACACCTGAAGTAATACCTGGCCGTACTCTACCAGTAGAGAGTGGTCGTTCTGGCAGTTTAGTCCTTAAGTTCGGTGGAGTGTCACTTGGAAAATCTGGAATATCTAGTGGGCGAACTGGAGCTCGTGTCCGTGTATTTGGGGAACTTGGACGAGATGATGGTGCTGATGAAGGTGCTGAACTCCGACCACTGCTTGCTAAGGGTCTGCCATTAGATATCATGTTATTGCTGCCAGAAATCCGCCCAGCAGATGGTGTTGATGAACGCATGACAGGCTGACGAGTGGGTGTGGATGACCGAGAGCTAGAACGGCTCACTGACGGAACTGTACTTGATGAAGAACTGGTACGACTTATTGCAGGAACTTTACCAGAGGATGAGCTGGGACGACTCACTGCACTTGTACTGCTTGAAGATGAACTGGACAAGGTTCGAGACCGAGAGGTTGGAGTTGATGATCTTGAGCTTTGTGCTGACATGTTCTTGGGAACAACAGAGTTGGTCATAGAGTTGGACACAGAAGGACGGTTTTTCACTGGAGTGGATGGACGAGTATTAGTTGGTGTAGACAGACGGGCTTTGACAGGTGTAGAGGACCGTGTTGGCACTGGACGTGACGATAGAACAGATGCCTTTGATGCAGTAAGAGTGGCAGTCCGCTTGCTTGGGGTTGTAGGTCTTGAACTAACAGAGGAAATGTTTGCACTGAGGACTGATGACCTGCTGTTGCTAGACATTGGTGTAGATTGAACTGCCCGGCGGGAGACAGATATACTCCGTGCTGGCCTAGTGGGAAATGTCGAGTGCCCATTCTCTGTCTCAGAAGTGGAAAGCTGCAACAAACGTATCATACAGCTATGTTAACTACAATCATGATCATGATCCACCATGATATAAGTAGCAGAGAGCAAGTTATCTAAGTATGGCCCCGCAGTTAGGCTGAAGAAGGTATCATTATCAAGTTTGCAACTCAAAACTACACAATAATAGATTTTCACAATGATTCTACTAGTCTAGAAGATTAAAATGATTCAAGCTACTTCTTGAAACTAGGCACAAATTGCTCTTGAATTTACTATAAACTATGAAATCGGTGGTTGAAATTCCTATCTTTTCAGTTGCAGGTTCCATAAAGCATGGATAAATGATCATCGCAACTTGCAACTATGTGACAAACATATATAGACCAATAGATGAACCACAGGTTGATGCATGCAACTTGAATGCAGCAGTACTTTGTAATTCCTTATGTATGTAAATCATCAATATGGCCTCAGTGAATTCAGATGCCACTGATAATGAGCCATAAAACATACAGTCTTCACAAAATATCGTGACACTGCATATACAAAGAATCAAGAAACATGTTGCATGTAAAAACATACATGCATTCAATAATAGCATTTTTTTACCGACCCTAGATGCTCTAGTTGTCGAGGATGATCTGTTAACAGTACGTTTAGTCACAGTTGAGGGTGGGGCTTTCTCAGCAGCATCTAATGCAGGAACACGGGGAGTTCCAGGGGGCGTCAGAAGCCTGAGGAATGCATTACAGATGTTAGATAAGATCAGGACAAGATATGTAGTCAATTGTGCACATATGCCACATGATCCCGCACAGCAAATATCAGAAATCTTTAGATGACAAATGACGAGGTTCAAGCACAAAGGGAAGCCAACTCATACATCTTGACTAGCAAAGCAACAAGCCAGCAACACAACAATCCATCAAATGGCATCGAAATCAACATTGTTGTAAGTAGATGTTTATCGTGCCTCATTATTTGGAAGGTTTTTTTTGGGCAAATACGCATGAGAATTGTGGGTCATTATATCAGGATAAGAAAAAATAATTCAGTTACAAGCTGTTATACAGCATACATTAGTCTATGTTGCACATAAGCCATGGAAAAAGTTGAGGCTACGACCAAGAAAGGACCTCATGCTAGAAAAGTGTTTAACGCTATTGACCCGGCCAGCTGCCACAAGCCAACCTCATCAGCAAACTACCGCAGAACAGCGTTCACCCATGGCTTCAGCCCATTATCACTGTAACGCTTCCTAATACCGGTGAAGCTACCATATTAGATAAGGGAAATAGAAATGATTGGATGGTTGCATGAAAGCAGTAAATCTTTCAACACTTGTGTTGAAACAATAAGTCAACCCATAAATTTGGTCGGTGCATCTTCGGAAGTTCAGAGATACATGGGTAAAGTGTTTCACTTAAACAATAATAGAGTCACCCTGATGTGAGATGGCTGAAGACATTCTGAAATAGGAATTGCCATTTACTCTTTTTATTTGATTACTTCCCCTTTCTAAAAAATACTATATGTACATGATGTCCAGATATTTGCTTATTGCTATTCATGGAAGGAACCCACATATACGACCATCAAGTTGCACGATTCTATCTGCTCTCAGCACAACTAATTCAGCAGCTAATCTAAAAAAGGTCCCTACCAGGCAGAGGCAGGCCAACCTTGTCCGATAATGCCCACAAGCAATCGCAACCACTACTCCCCAAAACCCCAAACATGATTTGGGCAGCAAAACCCCTGAAGAAAACAAGTACAATCTGTACAAATTAGTCCTGAAGGTACCAAGCCAACTCTCGAAACTGCTTGAGAGCACCACATTGCCAACCATTTTCACTAAGTTCAGAGTAACTATATTCAAACGATTAACCAATTGCACGCAGCGCTAAACCATGCCCAAATTAGGAAATCAGATCGCCACAAAACGAGAGGAATCATTCAAATCACCAGTCATAGTCGTTCTTCCCGATCTCCGTGTTCAGCAAGTCCTCCATCTCGACCCCCGCCGCAGACCAAAAAAACCACTAGATCACTCCCGCAACTGCAAAAGGGTTAATTAATAGTAATAAATAAAACCACCACTTTGTAAACTCACACGCAAACGGTAGAACTCAGCGGTTGCCGTTACTGTCTCAAACTCACCCGGGCGATTCGGCGAGAGAGGATCCGTCGGTGCGGCCGCCGGAGACGACGGCCCGGGACCCGAGGGAGTCGAATCGGCGGAAGGGGAGTGGCTCGCCTCAACCCCCCGCCCCGCGCCGACAAGAAGCTGCGGGCTCCCACTTCCGTGCCCTCCTGGTCCTGGCCCTCGCTCGCGGCGCGTGTGCGCGGGTTTGAGACCGCAGAGGCGAGGGCGACTGCCTGCGAGTGCGACGGGAGACGGACGGGGCAGGGATGGATGCGTGTGCTTTGTTCCGCGGTTTAACCCTCTCTCTCTCTCTCTCTCTCTCTCTCTCTCTCTCTCGAGTCTTCTCTTTCCTCCGTTTGATTTTTCGAATCGCGGGGCGGTAAGTACTGGACCCTGGTGATTATTTTTTATCACGTGTGGGCCCAGTAAACGCCTGATCCCAGTTGTCAGTGAGTTTGATTCGTGCTGGCCTGCGTGAGTCGGCGGAGTCTTTTGAACGGACGAAGGCCAAGCGCCCAAGCCTGCCCAGGTGTCCTTGGGGGTTAATTTAATGGATCACACGCTGACAGGTGGGCAAGGGATTTTAGCTTCAGCCCCACAGGTCAGTCGCTATCCATGGTGGTCAAGGATGGATGGCAGATGAGGATGTTGATGGTGGTTCACCGGTCTCAGAGCGCGAGCCATTCTTTAACCGGTGTCAGGGGGGGCGCAACAGGCTGCAAGCTCTGGCGGCGATGCTAATAGTCAAATATGCTCTTCATCTTCAAAAAGTCAAATATAAACATGCTCCGCTAATTATCTAGGGCCTTTACCTTTGTTGTGCATATTGTAATTTTCTTTCGTCAATGGCTGCCTGCCAACGATTTTTTTTCAAGAACATGCTCTACAGGCTGCCAAGGGATTTTCAGAATGCATGTTACAACTTACAAAGGCCTTGTTTAGTTTCTTGCCGAAATTTTTTCGGTACACTGTAGCACTTTCGTTTGTTTGTGGTAATTATTGTTCAATCATGGACTAATTAGGCTCAAAGGATTCGTCTCGTAAATTTCGACCAAACTGTGTAATTAGTTTTTAATTTTGTTTATATTTAATACTTCATGTATGCGTCTAAAGATTCGATGTGACAGGAAATCTTGAAAAGTTTTTAGATTTTGGGTGGAAGTAAACAAGGCCAAAGATTCGGAACTTGGTCTGAATCTGAACCAAGAGCTATGAAACATGCATACTGCATCTCAGCATAAATTATCTCACGTACAATTGACGTTTTTTCCCCTATCTCTGTAACACTGAAATCAGTATGCTGCAAAGGTGTATTAGGTCATCTTTAGCGGGAGTCTTATGACCTATATTTTGAAAACAGTGTAGATAAGTTTTATTCTTATGTAACTTTCTCTATTTTCATAAAACTTTTATCATCTCTTTTTTCATTAATACAGTGTCACATCAACATATTTCATCTATATGAAACTTTAATAAAATTTTATTGAACCTGGCCTTACTATGCGCAGAAAAGCCCAAAATGCGTACGAGAAAATTAAGGCCTTGTTTAGTTCGTAAAAATTTTCAAGATTATCCGTCACATCGAATCTTTAGTCGCATGCATTGAGCATTAAATATAGACGAAAATAAAAACCAATTGCACAATTTACCTATAATTTATGAGATGAATCTTTTGAGCCTAGTTACTCTGTGATTAGACAATATTTATCAAATAAAAACAAAAGTGCTACAGTAGCCAAAAAACCAAAACTTTTGCGAACTAAACAAGGCCTAACCACGCCACACCATGAAGCTTCAAGATCACGTATGCCCGTACCCGTAGTACTAGTGCTTACGTACACGGTACGCCCGCCCGCACGCCGTGAATCGGTGAATGGATCGTGTCAGCGGATATAACTCGATCTCGATCGGTACCGACGTACACGCACCGCAGCTGACCTCCTCCAAGATCCTAGTACCAGGTACCAGGACACGGATGATACGGGCTGCCTGACACGTACCCTTGCTGAAAATGCTATTTGCTGAATAATTGACTGACAGAAAAATACGATTTATAAATTAGATAAATAGGCTTTAGGTCGGCGGATACGCACGGTTTAGTTGAGCGGTGGTGTGGTGATCGCGGTCGCCTGATCGGCACAGCTGGTCAGCTGCCCTGTCACGAGGGACCGGGGACGCGGACAGGAGAACGCCCGCGGCCCGCGCCATTGATGAGGGACGAGGGCAGCCAGAGGCCCGTCCGATCCGAGCATGCCAACTCTCATTTACTAGCATCAGCCGCGTCTCGTGAGTGTTGCCCAACTTGCCATGGACGAAATAGGGCAGGGCTGTTACTGTAGGGGGCATGATTTGCGGCGGCACATGCCACATGCGTGGCGCCATGCATTGCACCTCGTTCCTTATCGCGTCAGGACTCAGGAGCATGCATGCAACTAGGGAACGATCAACTGAGAGCCGATCGATCAAACGCAGGAGCAGAGCCTTTTGCGTTGTGCGGGAGGAAATTTATTTTCTTCTTCTCACTGCCTTGGCCGCGAACGCGTCAGGGCTTTCCCAGCGTCCATTCGAGTGGAGTGGAGACTGCCGTGCGACCCGTGCCTAGTGCCCATGCTCATCCGACGGCGCCGAACGTCGTCGTGGGAATGTGGGATCAAGAGGGCGCGCCGGCGAGACGGTAAACACCGTGGCCTGGCCGCGCAAGCATTTCCGCAAACAGCTGACGCTCATGCTCCAAGCATAGCGCGTGGGTTGATGGTTGCCTCCGTCGTCACCGTGATGGAAGAAAGACCAGCAAGTCCCAGGTTGAGCGCTGCGGCCAAGCAGATCACCACCTCACAGCTCACATTGCTTACGTTCGCGTCCGACTCATCCTGATTTACATCTTACTATCTGCATTGTTCCTGTCATTGTTCATCAACTGGTCGTCTTAGGGTAACAGACAGAGAGGCAGGCAGGCAGGCAGGTTCCAAGTCTCTCCAAGCATAAGTTTCCTTGAAAGCCATACAGTTCTCCAGCCCAAATTGTTGAGGGAAGTCACTTGCAATTTGCTTTGTTGGGAGTACTGAATACTAACGGCAGCCGACGAACAAGCCAAGTTCAGTCCAAGGACCATGTTCAGAATAAGTGCTTCTTAGCACCATGTTCAGTCCAAGGACCAAACTCTATCCAAAATGTTTGTGCAGTTCTCTGTCGTAAATTGCAACCGAATGAAGTGCTTCTTAGCACCATGTTCAGTCCAGGGCCCAAACCCTGTCCAAAGTCCATCTGAAACTTGAATGTATGTTTTCCTTCTGGAGGCCTGTTCGGATGTTGGAACAGCATTTGGGCCGGATTTCTAGCCCCTCTGTTCACCTAGACCCCCGATCACTCACCTGTTCCTGCCAACGTCTTTTTTTTTAGACGGCATGTTACTGTCAGCTTCGTACGATAAGTCCTGTGCCTTGCTGTTTAGTCGAAGTACCTGAAAATCTGTGCTGCTAAATCTCCACCGAAAGCTACCGTTCCCTTTGCTGAATCATATTCTTCTCCCTTTTGTGTGTGAACCTGCTGCTGCCTTGCTTGATTCCATTGAGGATTCTACTCCACTGCTGCGCTCTATCAGCATCGGATAATGCAGAGAACATCGCCATCGAGATCCACCGGTGCCGTGAAAGCTGAAAAGTTGAGTAAACCACAATCCTCCTTTGTTTTGTTCCTTACCTTCGATTCCCAAATGAGCCCTTTATTACTACATTGCGATGGGAAGATTAGTCGTCATTAAGGCCTTGTTTAGTTTTCAAAAAGTAGGCAAAAAATTCTCAAGATTCTCCGTCACATCGAATTTTGCAACATATGCATGGAGCATTAAATATAGATGAAAACAAAACAAAAAATCAGAAGATGAATCTTTTGAACCTAGTTAGTCCATGATTTGATAATATTTATCAAATAAGGGCTTGTTTAGATACACCTAAAAACCCAAAACTTTACAAGATTCTCCATCACATCGAATCTTGCGGCACATGCATGGAATATTAAATATAGATAAAAAAGATAACTAATTGCACAGTTTAACTGTAAATCACGAGACGAATCTTTTAAGCCTAGTTGCTCCATGATTGGATAATGTTTGTCAAATAAAAACGAAAGTGCTACAGTATCAAAATTCAAAAAGTTTTTGAATCTAAACAAGGCCTAAAAACGAAAATGCTACAGTGTACCAAAACAAAAAAAATTAATAACTAAACAAGGCCTAATTAATCTGCGTGTCTGTCTGACGGCGAGGTCCGTACTTGAGGCGCCGTCGGCGAGAAGCTCCCGACCGTCTGCAGCACTGCAGTCAACACGCGTGCTCCTTGGGTGAATCTGAAGCCACCCAATGCAACGAAGCAGCAGCATAGCTTATGGTTCTCCGTTGATCCTTCTTTCTTCCGGTGGATTAGGCCTCGTTTAGATGCAAAAAGTTTTGGGATTTTGACACGGTAGTATTTTCGTTTTTATTTGACAAATATTGTCTAATTATGGAGTAATTAGGCTTAAAAGATTCGTCTCGTGATTTATAGATAAACTGTGCAATTAGTTTTTCTTTTTATCTATATTTAATACTTCATGCATGTGCCGCAAGATTCGATGTGACGGGAAATTTTGTAAAGTTTTAGGTTTTTGGACAAGGCCTTAGTCCGGGCGCGTTGGATTGTTGGGGTCGCCCGGACCAATCCGAGACACTGCCGTGGGCGGTCCCTGGATGAAAATGGAATCCTAACTCGTGCAGGGACAGCGCATACGTTTAGATTCATCTTTGCCACCATCGGCCTCTCTAGACTCTAATAATTTAAGATAAAAAGTAATCTATTTGTTCGTCATGGAAGCAGCTTTGCAGCTAATAATGTATTTTCTTTTTCCATGAAGATTGTGAGGCAGTTAAGAGAAGTTAACCAAACCACTTGACCGTCCAGAAGCGGCGCACACACGTGCGCAGCGCAGCTTCGGAGCTGACGACCCTGGCTGGGTGTACTCATGATCATGGATGATGGCTTGGCTTCTTGTTTGTTTCTTCCTCTCCATTGAACTCTGGTTTGGAGTCGGATTGCGAGTCATGGCTTCTATAAACACGTGTGACACCTATCAGGTTACGGTTTGAGCACGTCCCCTATGCGCAGCAGCTTAGGACCTGATGTTTACAGGATTTTCATGCAGTTGTTTCTGAATATTTCCATTGAAACCCAATGTTCTATAGTACAAGAGTATGTCATGGTCACTGTGGTGCTGCTCTGTCCCCTGGTAATACTTGAACTACTCAAGTCTTAGACCGTGTTTAGTTTCCGAAGGAAAAAATTTTGCGACACTGTAGCATTTTTTTGTTTGTGGTAATTATTGTCCAACTATGGACTAACTAGGCTCAAAAGATTTGTCTCGTCAATTTCGACCAAACTGTTCAATTAGTTTTTATTTTTGTCTATATCTAATACTCCATGCATGCGTCTAAAGATTCGATGTGACGGAAAATCTTAAAAAAATTTAAGTTTTTGGGTGGAACTAAACAAGACCTTAAACGATTTCTTAAGCCTCCTAATTTTTTATCCAGCGGTCACTGTCTTGGACTGATAAACGGCCCCGTACCTACAAAGAAATTACCTACAGCTACAACTAGCTGGTACTTGTCCCGGAAAGCAGTTGGACAGTGTGCGGCCGAGAACGTTTTCTGCTTTCGCCACCCTCAACCGACGGTGGGAGCTATACAGAGATGGCATCGCTGACTTTGCTCGCCAGATGAGGCGCTGACCTGACAGCATATTTGCTGGGTCGGCCCTATGAGCTGCTTTTCCGTCAAATACTTTTAGACCCTGTTTAGATTCTAAAAGATTATAAAATTTCTTATCATATCGAATCTTGTGATACATGTATAAAATATTAAATATATATAAAAATAACAAATTACACAACAGTTTGCCTGTAATTCGCGATACGAATCTTTTGAGCCATTGAAAACGACAAGTTTTGAACAAACTTCAGCAAATTATTTTGTACTCCTAACAACTATTCCATACAAGGTCTAAGGAGCTATGAGAAAGTGTAAAACTATCACAAAACATGCAATGCAACCCAGCTATTTCCTATAAATCCATCCAACCAATGCATCTTTTTCTTTAATGGCCAACTTAACCTTACAAAGAGTAATTTCCTCATTCCCTCGTGTGTCTCTCTCCTCTAAGGGCGACTCAGGAAGCGCTGCCTCACCGCCTTTGGGCCCTCCCTTCGGCCTCCTTGGCTTGGCCGCCGCTAGAGTTCGTTGCTAGTGAGCCGGCGAAGGGTGAGGAGGGCGGCGGCCGAGTGTTCTTCTCCATCTTCACTCTCCCTCTCTTGTCATTAGTCCTTCTTGAGGCGGTGGATGGAGAGTTTAGATATGGCCCTTTCACGGGCAAACCTTGTTCCCCGCTAGACGGATTTGTCCATGTACACACGTGAGATGCGTCAGTGCATCTCAGGTTAGGGGCGTGTTGTGCCCGCATGGCTAGCCACCCACCATCAGGCCCCTAGCCCTCCTCTCCCCGCCCTCTTTTCCTATGGACGAATCTGGACAGTGATGACTGGATCTAGTGGTGCCTGGGCTCCGGCGGGCCGTGTGTCAAACCGAGCTCCGGTCAAGTGCTCGGCAGGAGGGGGTTGCCTGGGCCCTTTCATCGTGTCCCTTCACTTCCTTTCCCGACAAGGGTTGAGAGTCTTAGGGCCGAGGAGCGGACGTGCAGACAATGGCAAATCGGTGCGGCGCTGCTGAAGACCTTACATGTCATGGTGTGATGCGGGGTTAGCTCGACAGGTTTTGGGATGTTGGTGGGTCGGGTGTCTAGGGCTTCTTCTGATCCCGACCCTCTTTTCCCTGCCATCTTCCTTCCCCCCTCACTCGGGCACAGCTGATCCCCATGGCGGAGTTGGCCGGAGCTACATGCTACAAACCGACTTTGCCGCTTTCGGTGGGGGCGATATCTCTAGTGGGCTTCTCCTGGCCACATCCCTTGGGGTGGTGGTTGGGTGAGGCTACTGCTGATCCCTTGGTGCATCCTTCCTCCTTAGTGTGGGTCTTTGGTGGCGGTGGTGTGGAGGTTACATGAGGTTAGGGCGAAAGCTTGGGACGACGACTATGGACATTGTTTCCCTTCTTGAAGGCGTCATTTTCTACCTTCTCCTCCTACTATGTTGGATTTGCAGGTGAAAACCTTCACTCGTCGAGCTAGCTTGTCGATGCTCTTGGCGTCGTTTCCTTCTTGAAGGCTTTGCTAGGCTATCTAGTTTCCCATTGTTGATCTCTTGTCGTCTGCTGGTGGTGCTCGGAGCTCTGAGGGTTGCGGTGCTTAGTGCTTAGTAGAGGTTTTTAGTTGGGTCATTTCCTTGGCCTAGTTGCCGTTAGTTGTTTAGTTGTTAGTTGAGTCGATTCGACCAAAGTTGTGAGTTGTGATAGTTGTACTAAAGTTATGCAAAATGAGTGAGACATTCTCCTCACTTGTACGATTTTAGCCTAGTTTTTATTAAAAAAAACTAGGTTGGCATTTGTCTTTTTTATTTTTTTCTTCGTCTAATAAAAATTGCGGCAACCTTTTGCCGTCCTTTATACTCCTAAAAAACTTAAGCCTTGTGAACTTATATATCCATAAAAAAAGAAAGCAACGAAAAAAACAACAACAATAATAATAACAACTGAACTCTACCACCAGGCAAACACGCAGCGTGCACGGCATCTACCGTCAGTTCCGCACCATTTTGCCGATGGGATTATCTACGTGTTGCGTAATACGTCCGTACTCCTAGGCGTCGTCAGGTAGAAGCTCTACTAGACTGCAGTCCACGCGCGTGCCCGTTGACGAGTCTGAAGCCAAAAGAGTTACAGAGAACAACCAAAAAGCTCGGGGCCGGTTATCCAATATAAATCCTTCCTCCTTTTTTCCACGGTGGATTAGTCAGGGCTTGGCTTGTTGGTTGTACGCACCGCACCGATGTGACAATCAGAGATGCAGGTGAAAACATATGGAATCGATCAGCGTCCTGCTGGAACAAACGCGTGCGTTCAGATTAGAAGCGGTGGAGGCAAGTTAACCAAACCTGGACCATCAAAAGTAAGCAGCTCAAGGGCACACACGTAGTACCCATTTTAATTTCTCTGCGGATCGTGTGCTAAACCATGGATTTACTACCGGCGATGAAGACTTGAGTGAGCTGGTCGGTATTTTCCTCTCCCGCGTCATTTGCTGTCAAATCGGCGATTTAATGGCTCCAAAGAAAGAAAAAACAGGCTACCGTCTTGGAGCGCGTCTAGCATATTAGCCGTAGTAGGACGAGATCGACGTACGGTGGAGTATTTCAAAAGATCATTAGCATGGCCTCTTCCAGGAGTTCGGTTGGAGCTGTGTCTGAAAGTTTCAACTAAAGCACCCCATGTTTTAGGAGAGTCGCAGGACCAGACAGGAAGCCGACAACCTCAGTCCTCAGCTGTGCGTCACTGTGCTGTCACACTGTTCCTAATCCTCCAGCCTTACGGTCAGGGGTGCTTCAAGGCTCTCAAATTTCTTATATTAGCAAATGGTCCACGAAGAATCACTAGTAGAACTTTCTCCGTGGAAGTGTCGCTATCTTGGACCGATCAATAGCGCCGTGCCAACAGAGAAACACAACTTGCCGATACGGGTTCACACCTGAAAGCAGACGAACAGTCGCAGACTTCCTGATGCTATTGTGTCACGCTCAACCCAGGCGAAAACTGCAGCGAGCCTCGCCGACTTTGGCCTTGTTTAGTTCCGTAGCACTTTCGTTTTTATTTGACAAACATTATCTAATTATAGAGTAACTAGGCTTAAAGATTCATCTCGTGATTTACAGTTAAACTATGTAATTAGTTTTTATTTTCGTTTATATTTAATACTCTATGCATGTGCCGTAAAATTCGATGTGACGAGGAATCTTGAAAAGATTTTGGTTTTTGGTTGAACTAAACAAAGCCATTGCTCGCCTCGTCACCCGTCTTTTGGGTGCGGTGACCAACTCCTCTTCCATTAAAACCATCTAGATTACGGAGCCTTGTCACTTGTGTGGCGTAAGGTTGCACTTGACTAGCCTTGTTTAGTTCCGAAAAGCGAAAAGTTTTCGGTACTGTAGTTTTTTTGTTTGTTTGTGACAAATATTATCCAATCATAGTCTAACTAGGATCAAAAGATTCGTTTTGTGATTTACAGCTAAACTATGTAATTAGTTTTTATTTTTATCTATATTTAATGTTTTATGCATGTGCCACAAGATTCGATGTGACGGGGAATCTTGAAAACTTTTTGGTTTTCAGGGTGAACTAAACAAGGCCTAAAATGTCAAAGTCGCATGTGTACGGGGACCCGTTTCTGGATTAGGCTTGCATTGCTTGGGTACCGCTTCACTTTGCAGTTAAGAAAATAGAAGGAGGAGGAGAGTGACGCTGGATGATGACGGTAGTCGCTTTCTTGCTGGTACACGAAAAGTGTAAAAAAAAAAACAAGAACCTGATTTCGAACTCAGCAGTGCCAATGCCTGTAGTATTGCCACAACTTGACATGCATGAACAGCTGGAGCCTGAAACGGTCAGGCAGGTTGCAGGTAACAGGAAGTCCGGTAAGATGTGATTGGGACTGCTTATTATGTACTCTATCCACTTCAAATTATAAGATATTTTGGTCTTTTAGATATATACAATTTTTACTATGCACTTAGATATATCCTCTGTCTAGATATGTAATAATAGCAATGCTAGAAAAGGGAAAACATTTATAATTTAGAACGGATTAAGTATTGTGGTATTTGACTCCTCTCCAGAGTAAATTCAACAGTGAACATTGTTGTCTACAATGTACAATAGTACTAAGAAGCTCAAAGCAGAGATTTCTTTTCATTCTCTGCTACAGTCTTACCGTCTTACTGTTACTAACTAGAGTCTAGAGTACCCAAAGGAGCCTTCACGTGTGATACACTAAAAGAATTCTAAAATTCACATAATAATTAAAAATATTTGACCTTTAATTTGGTAAAATCTGATCATCTTTATCAACAATAGCCACTGCATCCATTTTGTTATAAAACAAACAATACTATCTTCGCCATTATAAACAATACATGAAGTAGCTCCTAAAATTTGCATCTTAATTATCCACTTCTGCTATTATTAAAACAAACCCCAAAATTACATATAAATTGTCCACCACTATAATTATAAAATATGATTTAAAATAATCCTCCCAGTTATCAACATTTATATTATAAAAGACAATGCAAAAAAAAACACCTAAGTTTGTATCTAAATTACCCACGTATGCCATTTCAAAAGATAATTTGAAGGAACAGCTTTAGTTTGTATCTAAGTTACCTTGTTATAAAGCATTTACTAAAATATCCATCAATCTATGTACAATACTAATATAAATTATTATGAAAAACTAATTTAATAACCACAAAATACGCAATGTATGTTTCCAAATTACTCATCAGTGTTAGATAAAACGTAAGCATGATGCTATATACCACCGTGGATAGACCAAGTAACATGCATACATTCAAAATTAATAGTTATTTTAATAGTTTATCAAATGTGAACAAATCTCTCTTAATAGTTAAGACCGACAAGCCATTTTAAATTACAATAATACTCTACGACTATACACTTTATAATAAATTGTTATTTTAAATAACTTTGCTCTAACCAGATTCTAGTATGTGTGGAAGTACGGTTAATGGGCTGGGCTAGTAGAAGGACAATGCGCATTTGCTTCGTGTATGATGCGGTATATCCTCTTGTCCTATAGAACTAATTTATGCACCATGATCGTCCCACATATATATATATATATATATATATATATATATATATATATATATATATATATATATATATATATATATATATATA
>Ga0182004_10000395_pt1 | contig 25411 bp, 17 predicted proteins | sample Sormic07211540_1_FD_120479 | JGI IMG/M metagenome (GOLD analysis project Ga0182004, IMG submission 120479) | Endophyte microbial communities from Sorghum bicolor roots, Mead, Nebraska, USA - 072115-40_1 MetaG | ecosystem: Host-associated > Plants > Roots > Unclassified | place: USA: Nebraska...
AATAAGTTTATACAAAGATGACCAGCACTCATTATCACAAAATCCTTCCTCGTCAAAAATTGAAGACTTGCAATAGCAGACATGCATCAGCAGGGTTCTTCATCCCCATGTTTAGCTTGCATTGTATCTAGCACTACAAGAAATCTCAGGTGCTATGACAATTTTATTGCGTCTGAATAACGAACACATGATTTTCATCCGAAAGTCGTTCTCGTTCTCCTCCTAAAAGTCTTTTTTTTCTCGAATATGTAAAAGATTTGCATGGTATTTGTAACTAGATGATACCCTACGTGTACCTGCAGGATTTGTAGGTTTAAGAGAAGAAAAGATTGATGACGTTGGCATGAGAAAAGCGACCTCGATCGCCATGGGCTGCCATGCCTTTATACCTTCAACTTTGTATAGTTGATATGTGGAACCTATACGTTACTCGCTCAGGTATTCTCTTTCATCTCCATCTCCCTAAAGGTTATGGATTTATTTTGTGTGGCAGTTATTTCTAGAGGCGCTTTCTTAAGAGACACCAAAGAAAATAGCCTTACTTTTAAAGATAATTTATTAAGAGAACCTCATACGAAAGTCCAAGGGGAGCTCTTTAAGTAAGAGACCATTTTAGACGAGGGCTCTATTTTAAGATTTGTCTTTCTTAAGAGACTTTCACCTGAATATCTATTTCTATAGGTGGGTACACTCGTTAGGCCTTGATTATGTTTAGAGGTACTCCCTCCATACCCATAATTCTTGACGTTTAAGACATGATTGTGGTAACCAAGAAGTGATTAATTAGGGGTTAGTTTTCCATGTCTGCCCCTAACAAATAAGATTGTGAATGCTCCTTGTATGAAAAAGTAAATCAGTTCAGCTGGCAAATGCGCAAAGGTTTGAAGTTCGATCTCTATTGGCCGCTTGTTTTGCTTGTTGCTTCATTTTGCATGTTTTTTTTCTTTCTTTTTTTGCATGCGAGCGGCTGGCCGATAACTGGTTCCATGCTTGCTTCCTAGACCATATGCATGAAGAAAGGTGACATTCACGATCAGAGAAGAGAATCCTTCCTAGACCATATGCATGAACTCAAGAAAAATAAACAACCCGGCCACTCTTATTATTTAGTTATTGCTTATAAGTTACACCACATCATCCTTGTGTATTCATCCCTCAGTTACGAACAAGTTTCACATTGCCACCAAGGGAGGTGGATGGCTAGGCCCGGAGGGTGGTACTCTTCCTCGTGGAAGCAAATCCCCAACCCTGCCAGGTGGTGTCGCAACCAAGGGTGGTGGATGGCTAGGCCCAGAGGGTGGTACTCTTCGTCGTGGCAGCAAATGCCCAACCACGTCAGGTGGCGTCGCCACCAAGGGCGGCGGATGGCTAGGCCCGGAGGGTGGTACTCTTCCTCGTGGCAGCAAATCCCCAACCCTACTAGGTGGCGTCGCAACCAGGGGTGGTGGATGGCTAGGCCCAGAGGGTGGTACTCTTCCTCGTGGCAGCAAATCCCCAACCCCGTCAGGTGGCGGAGCTACCAAGGGTGGCGGATGGCTAGGCCCGGAGGGTGGTACTCTTCCTCGTGGTAGCAAATACCCAACCCTGTTAGGTGGCGTCGCAACCAAGGGTGGTGGATGGCTAGGCCCAGAGGGTGGTACTCTTCGTCGTGGCAGCAAATTCCCAACCCCGTTAGGTGGCGTCGCCACCAAGGGCGGCGGATGGCTAGGCCCGGAAGGTGGTACTCTTCCTCGTGGTAGCAAATCCCCAACCCGTTCAGGTGGTGTTGCCACCAAGGGCGGTGGATGGCTAGGCCCAGAGGGTGGTACTCTTCCTCGTGGTAGTAAATCCCCAACCTCATCAGGTGTCGCCACCAAGGGCGGTGGATGGCTAGGTCCAGAGGGCGGTACTCTCCGCCGTGGCAGTAAACCCCCAACCATGCCATGTGGCATTGTTGAGTCATCATATGACTGTGCATCAGCCTCCATCATCAAAAGTGTGGTCAAGTGTCAGTGCCACCACGACCACAATCGGTGATGCAGTGGCCCCGATGATACTATTCTTGTTGCTAGCCTTGGCTAGCTTGTGATTTTTTTGTTCTCTTTTTGTGGATCAATGTGAATGGGAGGGTACTGTGGTGGATGGAAGTTAGGCCCCTATATATATAGTCGAACCTAGCCTGTAAATAGGGCATGTATATGGAAATCAGTCGAATTAGTGGAATGCTTTTATTGTCCATCACGTATGTTTGGCTCGCATTTATATAGTTTCTTATATTTATCAAAATTATATGTGCTCAAAATCTCAAATGGAAGACTTCTATTGCACTATAGAATATGTTTAGTTGCTTCCATAATTTTCAGAAGTACATTGAAATAGAAGACCAATTTTGGAATTTGTTTAATCCATCTTAATTAGTCCTGATTAAATTCTATCTTCGAGACATAACATCTACTCTTCATTTACTACTACTTTTGTATAACTTAGTATCAATATGTTACAATTCAGCCAATTGTAAGGTTTCATTGAAAGCTCTAACTTTGATATAAAAAGTACTTTATTTTTTAATGCAACAAGCTCTGCTACGTGATTATTATGGTACTTAAATTTTATTCTATCTTTTTTAGCATCTTAAGAACTTCAATGTGAAAACTCAAAACATAAAGTTGTAGATCTCATTGGGAGCTACAACTTTAATATAAAAATTATTTTTATTTAACACCATACAGAAAAGATATTTTTCTCTAATGCAGCAAGCACTAGAACGCGGTTATTATGCTCTTGAAATTTTATATTATTTATTTGAGCATCTTAGTATCCTTAAATGAGAAACCTCAAGACTAGAAAGTTGTAGATGTCATCGACGGCTACCATTTTTATATAAATTTCATCTTCATCCGATGACATATACCAAAGAGTTATGATTTCTCAAATATTCGGTCTTATCACGCCAGGTGGCATTGACAGAACAATACTGTCACACTAGCAGGAGTATCTTGTCATCATTTTTCACGTCGAAAACATCATCTAATGTAGCAGATGTTACCACGCAAATACATGTGGTACGACAACATTACTTGGCCGCGCCTGCGACACTAGGAAACCAAAAGGGTTAGATTTGAAATTTTTTTAGGAGTGATTATTATTAAAATATGGAACAAAAAAATCAAAAATAAAAAATCCTAATTTTTACTATGCAGTTAGATATACACTATAATGCATTGTATCTAGCACTACGAGAAATCTTAGGAACTATGACAATTTTTATTGCGTCTTAATGACGAACACATGCTTTTTGTCCAAAAGTTGTTCTCTCCTCCTAAAAGTTGTCATAAAACAGAATGAGTTATTGACAAATTGACTCATCGTCACGAAAATATTGTCATGGATCCTCAGCTTTCTTGTAGTGTAGAAAAGTCAAATTGAAATGGAATACTACATAATATAGTTAATCCAAGAGAGTTAACCCAAGTGAGGTTCTAATTGAACCATTTGTGACCACAAGTTTCTTTAAGATTTATGCCACTCAAACGTTCTCAACTTTTCATTAAAAACGAAGATATATATAGTAAGAATGCAAAATTATGTTATACGAGTACATTCACCACGAACAAATTAAACTTCCATAGTATATCCTAAGTCTTTCAAAGGTACTCCCTCTCCATGCAATTTTCAGATAAAATCAACTCGGTTGTTCACATGATTCATCACATCGTTTATTCAGTAACCTGAATATCCATTACCTTGACCTCCCGCTCAATGAGAAGCAAGCACGAGATAACGCGCGGTAGTCCAGAACCCATCCAAAAATGCAGCTATTTTTGGGCTGACGGCAATTGTGTTCGGAGATAGTTATCGCTTAGCTCGGCCCACTGGCATACATTGGAAATTATGCAAAGTTATTAATTAATCATACACAAAACCATACAACAATATGGTGCTTGTTATAGCTTTAATTTTTCAACCGATCTTGTAGCTAGCTACCGCGGCTTCAATTAATTTATCAATTCCAAGGCTGCAGCGACGACCAGCCGGCGGCAGAGGTTGGTAGTCTTCTTGCTGCACCGCCGCTGGAGCCTGCTTGTCCATGGTGGAGGCCTGGAGGGCAAGTCCATGTCATGTCCCGGCCGTGGTGGCCGGCCGGAGTGCAGAGGTTGCCTTTTCTTATGGTTGTGCGCCCCGGCCCGGTGTACGACAGCAGCAGCGGTAATAAAGAGGACAAGGAGCGACACCGGTGGCGTTCCTACTGTGCCCGGAGGCTGCCATTGTTGTTGTTGTTGCTGCTGCTGCTGCTATCTGTGCTTCTTGTTGTTGGAGGAACGACGCGTTGTTGTTGCAGCTATCTGTGTTTCTTGTTGTTGGAGGAACGATGCCGGCCGGCTTTATACTATTTATATACAGCGTGAACTCGCTCGCTGGTGGCTTTAACATTTGCATGAACAGATGGGCGTCGTCTAAACTAGGTGGTCATTTACTTTTTTGCTCTGAGAGAGCTGCCAATACTGTGTTGCATAGATAGATGGACAATCGATTTTGAAATTAACTTAATGGGCTTTGATACTTTACTTGCTTTCTTGGTTGTTAATTTGACCTTATTAAGACCCACTTTGTATCCCTATAGATAATAGCTATATAGTTATCTTTTTTTAATCCAAATAAAAGTAGCTAATAAAATAGTTAATTGTTAGTTGGACCTCTAGCTAGGTAATAATTATCTCACTAGTTAGACCAAATGAGATAATAGCAGCTAGTTATCTTAGTAGCAATTTTTTATTAGATGTACATCCAAACACCCTCTAGCTAATAGTTAGCTAACTCATATTAGATATGAGCTAATAATAGCTAACTATTAACAGATAATGAATCCAAATAGAGTCTAACTTTTCCTTATACTATTAGCAAAGGAGAGAGGGCGTGGGCCTCGGGCAGTGGAGAGGGAGAGGGTCGCCGCCGCATGGACAGGGAGGGGCCGAGAGGGATTGAGGGAGGACGTGGCATCGGGGAGATGGAGAGGGATTAGTGGGGCTGGGCACCAAGTTGAGAGGGAGGAGCTGAGTGGTGGGGTGGGTGCGGCTGGTGGAAATAATGAGCTATGGTTAACTTCTCATCTTATATACTGTGAAGTTATTACTGGGCCGGAATGGACCATGTTGAGCAGAGTGGGCCCGGGCATGATTTACTGAGCCCCACCTTCGTAAATAGCCTAATTTTTAGCGGCACACTATAAATTGATTTTAGGAGGTGGTTATATTTTTGATGGCCTTTATAAATTGATTTTACGAGGCGGACAAATTTAACCGTGTTCAACATGATGAAACTTTTGAAAAACACATCTCGATGTCTAAAACCCTTACCAACACACCTCCCTTGGACCCTAACCAAAACTCCTACTACATTCGCAACGCGTTTGGATCGCGAGTATCCGTCGACCTTGGCACAAGGCCACAAAACCTCTTCTTGGGCCCTCGGTGGGAATGGACGTTCTTGTCGGCATAGTGGAAGCATTTGGATCTTAGCTCTCAATGGACAAGGACCCCAAATTTAGTTCTTAAACTTCATAACCTTCTCTGGTCAACCCAAGTCAACTCATGTCAACCCTGAGCCTCAAGGAGTCAAGGTCATCATCTGTAATGGGATCCCTAAGCCTTAAATGGTTCCTACAATCTTTATGAGCCACATTAAAAATCCAATTTCCATCTCTCCACCTTAATAAATCCTAAATTCCCAAAATTCATGTTCTCTCGCACTGTTCACTTGAACACTTATGCACCAGAATCTATTAGCTAGAATGAGCTGCCATCCTCTACTCCCTCTAGGCCCCACTTATCAGCTCAAAATTGAGTCCCCAAGGTCGCTGATTCAGATCCTCCCATCTCTTCACTCTCATCCCTCTCTCTCTCTCTACACCGAGTGGAGAAAACAAGAACTAGAGAGAAAACAGGGAAGCAAGAGTTAGGCATCATCTCCATCACTTGAGTGAGCTCTAGTTCGTTATTGGAACTAGCTAAAAACTAACCTATTTAACTGGGTAGTCAGGACATAGCAAGATATGGTAATTTGGAGCCGGTCCTCGATGGAGAATTCCTCTATTATGCCTTGTTGGGTTGCAAATCAATCCAAGGTGATTGAAGAGGATTGAGGAGGTTTAAATCTCTAGCAAGTCAAAATCCTTCCTAGATCCTCTTCAGTCCCCATGGAATGGGGAAGAACCGAAGAATGCCTTAGGGGATGGGGATAGGGTAGTTCAATCCCTATGGGGTTAAAAATGAAGAAAAGTTAATACTAGTCAGGTTTGTAGCGATAAGGATGGGGAACGATCCCCCATCCCCATTCCCCACATATCGGCCCCCACAAAGTTGCTCTTACTCTAAATTAGTCCATTGGGTTTGGTCTGGTTGGCGTGGTTGCTCTTGTGATTTTGGGCTAGGTGCGAGCCCCTTTCTTTTTGGTTGGGTGCGAGCCACTGATTATATTGGGATGTTATGTGCTCTTTCTACCGGGATGCTATGTGTTCTTCTTGTTATTTTAGAAGGGATGTTGTGTGTTCTTCCCTTGTGTTTCCAACCTCTGAGAAGCCATGGTGGGATTATATGGACATCTAAGGTCGCATACTTTCGGGTATAGGGTCTCATTAGGTCTATATTGTCCACTGATCATGGAAGAGATTGTACCTATCATGTAGAGAATTGTGTACACCTCTACAAAGTTTACTAAATCTATTCGAATAGCCACATCCTTGGAATAGGTAGATGCTAGGATGAGATACTATGATCAGATGATGTTTTTCTTCCCCCCTTAATGAATGATGACAATGGAAATATAACTTCATACTAACTGGGACTAGTGGTAATGGTAATACTCTGCTAGGACCAACCCATATTATTACACAACCTTTCTATTTCCACTTTGTGGTTAGGCTCCCTGATTAAGTACTCACCCATTGTTGACTCACAGACTTCGGCACTAATGAAGACTTCAACCTCGACAAAGAGATGTCTGACGATGAGTAAGAATGCATGAGTTTTCTGACCTAGATTTACAGTGGTTCACCTAATCCAACTACGGATGTAAAATCATTAATAGGGTGGTTAGTTTGTGTGAACCATCTGTGTGAATTTTTCTACATAGGTGGATTACCTAAAGGGGCCGCCCCTAGAAATTGTTTTCCAAAGGTGGTTTGGTAGCATATAGCTGCCAGTGAACTTTTTCTAAATTAAAATTTGCCACCAGTGAATTATTTTTTATTTTAAAAATTGAAATGAACCCAAATATAAATCACACAAAATTATATTTCCATGCATGACAAAAACAATATTTACTTCAATCTACCATAGTCATCAACCCACGTGTATATACAACAAAGTTTTCAACTTATAATTTCCATGAATTCTCTAGTAATCATCTTTGTTTGGTTATAGCCTAGCAAAATCTATAAGATCTCGGTACCACGGCTTAGCTAGCTCAAGCCTGGCAAAATCTATAAGATCTCGGTACTATGGCTTAGCTAACTCAGATGTATCATCATGATGATAACTCAGATGTATCATCATGATAACTTCACATAAATACACAAGAACACACAATTCATGGAAATACCTACATATATTTTGGATAAAGTAAAGTAACTAGCAAAAATGAAAAGGAAGAGAGGAGAGACATCATCTAACCATCTTAAGCAACCTTATTTGAGCAAATAAAGATATTAACTTAGCTACTATTCTCTCTAACATATGGTGAAACCCTAGATCTGAAAAGTGGCTCAAATTGAGCTAGAATAAACAAAAGAGGCAAGAGAGACATAAACTAATCTTTCTTATCAACCTCCTTCCAAGAAATGAAGATCAAAACCTCTCCTCTTGTATTTAGTGAAAACTAGACCTCCAAAATGGTCTCCTAGGAAAGTGGCTGCGAGAAACAACTATGCTCGGGGAGGAAGAAGAGATATTAATTTGTACCAGAGACTTCACTGACGGTTGGCTTAAAGAACCGCCTATAGAAATCCTTTTACACTGGCGGTTCACTTAACTGACGATTTCATTAAGTGAACCGCCAGTGTAAATCATTTTCTACAGGCAGTTCACTTAACGGAACCGCCAGTGGAAAGACACAATTTCCATTGGCGGCTCTGTTAAATGAACCACTTGTAGAAAGTGGTTTACACAGGCGGTTTTTGAGTCGGGCTGGTCGTTTTCTTTGCACCGGCGCACTATAACCGAAGCCGCCTATACAAATTAGACACAATCGCCGCCGTTTGTACTAGTGTACGTGAACGATGAACATTAATTGGATAAAAGATATTTTTTTAACCGAGGTAAACCCCATTTCCATTATCTCACTAACAAAAATACATCGTCTTAGAAAGCAGTTCAGATAGACAGAAGGGTAAAACCCAGAAGAACATTACGACTACAACAACTAACATAATGTTTGAACTACCGAATTCTAAATCCCCAGCTGCCTGGCTGAGAGTCCCCAAAAAACAGTTCAGACTGCAAGTCATGAAAACAAAATGATCCCCCTCCAAAGCATATCTTAGTCCTCGTCTATGGCATCCCTTCAGTCTTCCTAGTTGTTGATATCATTGACTTTCATCAGCAACTCGCCCTCTCTGTTCCTCTTTGCAAGCAGAGAAGTAGCGATCTTGAGCATCGTGGTTACTCCAGTTTCCAGAGCTTCTTTGTCCAGTTCTTTGAAAAGACCTGCTCAATAATAAAAACAGAGTTTATTTGGGGTTTCCCCTGGAAACATGTTCTGTTTTGGACTTTCCAGATAGCCCAATATACTGCCGCAATCCCAACTGTATGGAATTGTTTTTTCTGCAGGTATCCAAACATCAAACCAATTCCAACATTGCAATTGGATAAAAGATATATATCAGAGAAAAAAAGTTTTGGTGTTTGGTACCACGCGACACAACAAGTTAATAAAAAACAGGAATCTCAAGCTAGCACAGTAAAGTAGCAGTACATATACTATGTAATTAAGCATACTATATCGAGAAGTACGTATTAAATAAACCCTAATAATAATAACCAGATGGCTTGCATTGTACAGAGCTAGCTAGCTGTCCCCGGCCGGCGCGGCTGCGCGGGCGGCGTCCTGGGCTCTCAACCTCAGGATGAGGTCGGCGGCGGACCTGCGGGCGCTCTCTCTCAAAGCGGTGATCCGCACGTCCGTGGCATGGAAGGCGGCCATCCTGCCGCTGTACTTGTCGTGCTGCTGCTGGTTGCCGAGCATGAAGCGCTTTGGCATCTCGGCGATGCCGTAGGCGCCGTCGTCCTCCTCCACGAACACCGGCGGCACCACCTCGTCCAGGGACCTCTTCTTTGGATTCGTCGTCGCAGCGGCGGCGAGCACCGCCCCGTGATGAGCAGGCGCCGCCTCCATCTCCATCTCCATAGGAACAGGATCCATCGATCCAACCGCGCGCAGGCCGCCTACTTCAAGTCTTTCTCTCCTCGTAGTTAGCTAGAGACTATGTATGTATGTATGTATGTATAGGAGTATATATATATATATATATATATATGTAGGGGGACGGGAAAATCAGAGTCCGATCCAGCTGCCAGACTAGCTCGACGCGACAGGAGAACGTACCGATCAGATAGAGTACCGACGCGACAGTAATTAGTTAATCCGACTCGATCAAATAAGTCCTCCGTACGATGATGTCACACACAGATCACGATCGGTTATACGTGATCAGATAATATCTTAATTTGTTGCGTCATGCATATGTGTAGTTTCTCCATCCGAGGTAATTTACAAAATTTGAATTTAAAATTTGAGAAATTCAAACGTAGTTTTCCACGTAAGATGATCTGAAATGAAAAAAATTATCAACTACAAAGTTTCATAACTTTTCGAGATCTACAACTTTTATTTTGGTAGTTTTCAAAAGGAGGTCATATAAAAAGCTTAAAAAATTCAACTTCAAATTATTTCTACAGACGGTTTTCTTAAAAAATCACGTATATAGAAATAAGATTTTTAGTGGCGGTTCCTTAGGAAAACCGCCTGTAGAAATACATGATTTCTATAAGCGGTTTTGTTAGAAAAACCGCCTATGAAAATCAATTTTCACTGGGGGTTTTCTTAAGAAACCGTCAGTAGAAAGCACCATTTTTACTCGCAGTTTAGTTAGGAAAACCGCCAGTAAAAATTAATTTTCACACTCAAGCCCGCCGATTTCTTTTCACAGGCATTTTTTAATTGAAACCTCCTATAAAAAAAATTCACCGCCAGCATAGAGCTTTTTTGTACTAGTGGCCCCCCTACCACCACGAGATCCCCATGTTGCCCATGGAGTCCCCTTAAAATGAGATTACAAACAACAAAGCTAAATCTATGTGATCCACGTTATTTTAATACACATATTTGTTCGCTATAGGTTTATGACTCTCGTACATGAAATGGAATACATAAATATCTAAGTTTGTATTTTGACAAGGGCCTATATGTTTGATCCATAAACTTATTCAAACATGATTATGCAATTTTTTTTATTGTAGAGTGAAGGGTAGGAGTATGTCGTGGCACAGGTGGATCCAAACTGAGTCCCCCTCCTACTACCACACACACATGTTGCCCATGGAGCCCCCTCTAAATGAGATGAAGAATACATCTACCAATTACAGATAGCAAGCTACTAAATCTGTGTGATCTATGGAATTTTAATACACATATTTGTTCGGTATAGGTATATGACTCATATGTGGAGCGAAAGAAAGAAAGAAATGGTGAAGTGTACTATGTGTTGGGAAAATGCGCACTGCACTCCCCGGCAACACGCTGCAGTGAGAGTCTTGGCGACAGTGAACAATGAGCTCGACGGTAGGTGGGAATAGTAAATGCGCTCTCTCCCTCTCTTAATGGTGGCTTCATTCCCTTTATATAGCCAGGGCTCGGAAACCGACCTAAGACTACTACAAAAATGCCCCGTGACGGTGGGGGAATATCCCAGCATATTCCTATGTTATAGTCTACTGACCACAAGTTACTCAAGTAAATTCACACTACGAGTTTCTCACGCGCTTCTCACCAGGGGCTCCAGCTCGTCAAATGCTTGAATCCTTCGTTCGGCCACGGAACCTTCGGCGTGGAGATGACGAAGGTTCCTCGGCTTGGTCGTGCCGAAGGTTCTTCGGCCCGGGTGTGTAGTAAAGGAGTGTGGACTAGATGAGAAGTCAGAGGAGTTCTATGTGGCAACTATGTTGTTTGCCCAAAAGTACAACCGAACGGTTTTCAAGAAAATGTCGACAATTCAAGGAAGGTTGTCGTGGCTCAAAAAGTGCTGCCGAGATTGGAGTTGTTGATGTGCTGGACTGTTAGAACCATTAGTATTATGTTCTATTTAGCAGAGATGTTCGAACCATTTAAATTGAGCTATTATATGTAGCAGCTATCTGTTTGAATTGTGATGTTCTATGTAGCTAGCAGCTATCTGTTTGAACCATTAAGTTCTATATTGCAGCTATCTATTTGAACCATTAAGATTTATGTAGTAGCAGCTATCTGTTTGAATTGTGCTGATGATTATGGTTTCATTTGCTGATGTCAAACATGTTGTATGCACTTACCTTCTATGTCAAACATGGTGTATGCTAATGAAGATTCATTTATATGAATAGGATGAAAATGAGGAGGAGGAGGAGGAGGCATGGATTCTGCGATGTCAGAAGATAAGGAGACAAATAGCTGCTCTCGGTGGCCTATACGGTATGTTCCACTTCGAAACATACATGAACAAGGAGCCGTATAGAGTACCCACTGAATCTGGTTATCAATGGGTCATGAGGTGCATAGGAAATAGAAGATTCTGCTACAACATGTTTAGAATGCATAGGAATGTGTTTGATAAGCTGCATAATGTGCTTGTGGAGTCATGGTTTGAAGTCAACAAAGAAGATGTCATCAATAGAGACTTTAGGTCTTTTTTTTGTGGATGTGTGGTGCACCTTACGGAATGAGACAAGCTGAAGATCATAGATTTTTTTGGTCTACAGAAACATGCAGTAGGAAGTTTGATAAAGTACTGTGTAGTATGGACAAGCTTGCAGCTGATATCATTAAGCCAAGAGACCCTAAATTTAGGACTGTGCATCAGAGGTTACACTCTCCTAGGTTTACTCCATACTTTTATAATTGCATAGGAGCAATAGATGGTACACATGTACCAGTTGTTGTGCCATAAAAAATGGTAGTGCAACATACTAGAAGACATCGCTACACCACTCAAAATGCGTTGGCTGTATTTGACTTCGATATGAGGTTCACTTTTGTCATTGCGGGATGGCCTGGCTCAGTCCATGATATGAGGGTGTTCAAGGATGCAACTGACAAGTATGGCGACAAGTTTCCACATCCACTTGAAGGTATTGATTTCTACATCTCTGAACTGCGCAACTATGTTTTATTTTGTTTGTTTGTATTCTGTTAGTCTCTAGATCTGATGCCATTGCTAAAATAGTTTGGGCTTGTACATACAGTAGGAGTCAGAGTTGGCATCTCAGGCGATTAAAGTTGCTATCTACCCGCAACTCTGCATTTACATGTAATTGTAGTATCCATGCCAGTACTATTCTCTGTTTGTACAGTGTGTTTGTTTGCTTCAGTTCTAGACCATGTGTTTGTCAGTTTTGAGTTTTAGTTGCTAACTTGGTATACTATTTTCCTTTCAATTGTAGTAACCAAATTAAAATGATTGTGTAGACAAGTTTTATCATGTGAACTCGGGATACCCAAACCAACTGGGTTATTTTGCACCGTATAGGGGTACAAAGTATCACCTCCAAGAGTATCGAGAAGGGCCAATGCCAAGAGGTAAAAAGGAGGTCTTCAACTTTGCACATTCTTCACTTCGTAATGTCATCGAGCGGTCTTTTGGAGTTTTGAAAATGAAGTGGAGGATCTTGTTGAGTTTACCAAGCTATCTGATGCCAAGCAAAGCCAAATAATTATTGCATGCATGGCAATTCATAATTTTATTAGAGAGAATGCTCTACCGGATGTTGAATTCGATAGGTGTGATCACGATGAAAATTACATGCCGGAGGTAAAAGATGCATAAGCTAGTAGCTGTCCAGCGGACAATGATCAAAATATGAATCAATTTCTGGATTTTATAGCCAATGGTTTGTTTAGTAGGTCTTAGCTATGATCATTTGTAGTAAACAGATTTTTGTACTGCATGAACCACTTTGGGATTTGTAGCTTGTAATGAAGGGACTTGAAAATATGAATAGTATTTGGCCATCTTGTCGTCAATGGCTGCTAATCTTGGCGGGAGCATCCAGGGGTAGCAGCATCCGTGGGAGCAACCACAGATAGAAGCACCAAAAAAGAGCCTCTTTGGGAGTTCACATCATATGGGCAAAGCAGTCTTTTTTCAACTACTTTAATGTTGTTTAGTCACTTTTAGTTGGGAGAACCAAGCAGGGGTGACTAAAATTTAGTCACTAGTTTTAGTAGCTAAATTTTAGTCAATAGGAACCAAACAGGGCCAAATTTTCCATCAACAAAATTCAAAATTGAAAGCGTGCCCTTTTATTCTTTCAGCTTCGCCATACGCCACATTTGTTGAAACAGAAAAAAAAAACTACTACAAAGTAGGGTTGAATTATTACATTAACTCCAGATCAGCGTGTTCCATTAATTATAGTTGCAAGTACTCTTGGCATTGGGGGCATATCAAGCTCTAGGAGACCCTCGAGAACCAGAACAACGTCAACCATTGTGGAGCGATCACATTCAGTGTCTTAGATGCACCAAAAAATGCTACTTTGCACAACCGTACCTTTCACCCTTCCAAATTGAGGTCCCTAAGTCGTCGATCGATCGTCTCTTTAAAATGGGAGCCGTCTCCTCCTTAATGAAATATGTGAGTTCTTGAAAAAAAAAAAGGAAATGGGAGCCGTATTTTTGTATCAGTGACTCACAGACGTACGAGAGTGAGGTATAGAAGACAAATTCAGATTTGCGCTGCACAACATCGCAACCTTTTTGGTTTTCTTTTTTATTGTTTAATTATATGCGGAAGGGAAACATATGCATACATGGGCTTGAAGCCCGAGCCTCCGCCACCACATGAACGCTTGCAGGTCCACGCGATGTGCACGTACGGCGAACGCACACAGTGGCGGTCACCACACACCCGAATGACGCGGCCACAGCCTGGACAGGACACAAATGACCGCGCATGTAGCTTAGAACTGGATTACAACTCGACACATGCATGCAACTAGGAATGAAAAAAACCTAACATAATACACAACTCGGAACAAGGTTACATAAATATAGTAATAATAACTATACTTTCCCTTGGTTTCAAATTGTAAGACGTTTTTGTTTTTTTCTAGATATATTACTTTTACTCCACTTTTAGATATACATTATGCATGTCTAGATACATATAGCTAAAGTAATGCATCTAAAGAAAGCAAAACATCTTATTATAATTTGGAATAACGAGATCATAGTACATCGTAACACTTGTGGTACCCAATATATCGAAAAAGCTTTGGTTTGCATGGTATCCGGCCGGTCCGGGGCGCCCGCGAGTAAGTCAAGTGGTGGACGATAGCAGTGGCACGGCAAGGAGGGGCTTGGCGAGCCTCAGCACCAAAGTGCAGTGGTCGCTAAGATCCACGTCCTTGGGGACCATCCCTTGGGGCAGCTTCCACTCGATCTTGTGCAACATGGAGGCCAGCACGAGCGGCACAAACCTCGCTCGCGGAGAAGTCCAATCCAGGGCACATCCTTCGACCCGCGCCGAATAATGGTCTGTAGGCAAAGTCTGAGCCCCGCCGGAAGCTCAACGTCGTCCGCCGGCCGGGTGTCGAGGAACCTTTCGGGCATGAACTTGTCCGGCTCAAAGGTTGACGAGGACGCATGTGCCAATCGGCATGGGGAATCCTCCCAGCGAAACACCGTCCGCCGCCGCTACCTCCCGTGTTACTACTGGCACCGCTGGATGCAGCCGCAACGTCTCCTTCACCACGGCAGGCATGCAGGTAGGGGAGCTTACCAAGGTCGCTCTCCGGCCTCGACGAAGTCCTTGGACCCCAACCTTAGCTTGCTGCGATCTCTGCACGCAACTTGTGCATCTTGCTTGGGTGGCGAAGCAGGTTGGCCATAGCCCATTCCACGGTGATGTTGCTTGTCTCGCTTGCGCCAATAAGCTAGCATATCCTGTACAAAAAAATTGCGACAGGAAACATGAAATTAACACAACATAAAAACTTCATTCGTCATTTATTATAGAATTATATATATATATATATATATATATATATAAGAGAGAGAGAGACACACACTCATGCAAGCAGATGATGCATATAAATAAACAACAACATACTGTGAATAGCTTGCCGATGTCGGAACGGGTGAGCTGCGACCTGGCGTGACGCTGGAGGGCGGCGTCCAACATGTCGCAGGGCCTCTCACCACTGGCTAACCGGTGCTCTACGAGCTCATCGAACAGCTCAAAGAGCTTTGCCAGATTTCTGGAGGTGCGGCCGCTGTCGGGCTGGAGCTCGGAAGGAAGGCTACGGAGCCCGTGCCATAAGCTTGGGCGAGCACGCTGTCGGGTACGAAACGGGCTGCGAGTCCCCCGCCACCTCTCTCGGCTAGGGCTTCACGTGCCAAGGCCGGGGACGACAGCACAACGAAAGTGCAGGTCATGCCGGGCCGGAAGGAGAAGATGGGACCGTAGGTTCGGGAGAGGTCGGCGAGTGCGCAGTGAGGGTTGACGCTCAGCAGCCGGAAGAAGGTGAAGGCGTTCCCGAGGATGGGGAGCCCGACGGGGCCAGGGGGCACCGCCGGATCACATGAAACTACTTGGCTTCGCTTGTGTTTACGACGCAGGACGACGCACCCCACATAGATGGAGGTCAGCCCTAGCATCATGCAAGCCATCATCATGGTCATGGTCTCATGGAGGAGAGAGCTAGATCCCCATCCCTTCTAGGTCTATGGGTGGTCTGTGGATCTCTGTGTGTGTGTGTGTGTGTGAGAGAGAGAGAGAGAAAGAGAGAGAGAGATGCGCTAGCTAGCTGCACACAGCCAGCTCGCCAGTGATCGCCTGCAGGATACTTATAGCCTCCGATCAAACACCAAGCCAATGCAACCCGTTTTATATGTAGGATGTACTAGCTCCCTCCGACCTCCGTCCCAAAATGCTATAGTTCTATATATATGTATAGGTTTTGATTGGATCAAATTTTCTTAAGCTTCTCTAGTTTTATATAGAATGGTGACTCCCTCTGTCAAAATTCCTCGCTTCCCACCATGTGGGCGCTCTCTCTTGCATGCATGCATATCACACTATAGATTTCTTTCGCATATATATATATAGCTTGTGTTTTGTTTACTTGTGAGCCAGGCGTTTCTTAATTATGTCCAAGATTGAGCAGAGGCCATAGCCGGTGTCAGAGCAGCAATTGACAAGCACAAAAGCACATGGATACCCTCCGGCCCCCCTGATCCGTCCTTCCCACCCCACGATGCCGCTGATCCCGCAACCCCCCGTGCCGGCGAAGCCACCAACCAGCAGCATGCTCTCCCTTTCCAGACGCAGATCCAAATCTCCCTCGCCCTGTGATCTACTACCGTTCCATGGAGTTTGTGCACAGGCTCCTCCGCTCCCTCGCGTTTGTTTGAATAAGTCCCGAGCTTACTAACAATAGAAAGGTAGCAAGGATCGCGGCATGACCCTGGTGGTTGGGGTGGCAACTAGTGGCGGACTCAGGATTTGGTCATGACTAGAGCCAAATTCTGGTGGCCAAATCCTAGTGGCCAAAATCTGAAAGCTACAGTCTACCTACAGTATAGTCTATAGGAAAATTTACGTTGACAGCTTCAGGCTTCACGTTGACAGCTTACAGTAGACTGTAGCTTCACGTTGACAGCTTCAGGCTTCAGTCTACAGTCTACAATATAGAGAAATAAGATGCAATAGTCCTTCACGTTGACAGCTTCAGGCTTCTGTACAGGGGGGGCTCTCCGCAGCCACGCAGGGACAGCCGGACAGAGGGCTCCTGGCTCCGGCGGTCTTGCCTCCGAGCCAGTGCCGCTCTGGGCTTCGGCAGGCCACAGGCCGCAGCCCAGGGGTGAGGGGCGAGTGCGTCTGCGAGGTCGCGAGCAGAGGACAACGGGAAGACGGGCAGAGGGGACGCCGACGGTGGACTGCACGAGGGTGACGGCGGGCAGGGGAAGGGGCCGGGTGCCACGCCGAGTCGCCGACCACTGGAGCAGCCACGCAGGAGGCGACGGCGCCGACGCCGAGCAAGAGGAGGGAGGCCGGACCGCCGGAGGCAGGACGCCGGACGCCGGAGCAGAGCGGAGGCGAGGGTGTGGCTAAGTGGGCGCGCGGCTCGGTGGTTGAGCGACTCGTCTCTTGTAGTCTTGGTCTGCCCTAGTTTTCTCCTTAATAGGCTTCTTTCATGGGCCAAAACTGAAGAGTTGCTCCTAGAATTTTTGGGCCACAACTTGGGCCATGACCCTACTGGCCCTATGCCTGGGCCCGCCCCTGGTGGCAACTAATGATCACGAGCATGTTGGGATTGATTGGTTTTCTTGTAACCACATGTATAGATGCATGTATTTCCTTTAAATAGAAACTAGCAAATTTGCCCGTGCGTTACAACGGGAAAAACACCATCACACTTAAACTAATAAAAAAATTAAACAAGACCTAAAATTTATCTTTCTATTAAAAGATAAATTCCACCATGTAGTCGAAGCTCTGCCACAACGGTGCTACACTGCTACTGCTGGGTTAGATGGTGTTGTGTTTGGTACAGGTTTCCATTGCTCATGAGAACAGCACTGGTGTTGCTTGTGACAACAATATGTCGGCAGCAGTGAACCAGACTATGAACGACGCAGCACTGGTGGCATTGTTTAGGATGATGGCGAGGTTGCCATCTCCTAAGATTTTTTTTTGAGGGATTTTTTTTTTGAGGGAAATCTCCTAAGATTTTGAGTCGTGCTAGCTTGAGCTCGGTGTCAGTGATGGGCTTCTCGCTAATATGAACCCAAACAGTGGTGAGGACTGAGGACTGGGATCTTGTTAAACCTTCGCGAGGGCCTCACCTGCTGCAAGAGTATCGCTCTTGGCAGTTGCTGCCAAGCATGTGGTGAGAGTAACATGTGCAGGAGTGCCATGGCTATGGCTGTAGAAAATATGGATGGATGGATGGACTGCTACTCCGAGGAGGAAGAAGAGAGAATATAGAAAGTGGATGCATTTGCAATAAAAAACAGCGTATGTTCGGGTAACGTGGAAGAAACAGCAACGACGCTGCAGGTCCAACTGCCTGCATGTTCAGCACTCAACTTTTTTTTTTTCTGTGTTCCACCTGACCTGACCTGGCTGCCAGTTGTAGAAGCTAATTGGTACAACTACAACCACAAAGTCCAGAAGAGGTATGTGCTCCTTATATGAACCCAAAATTGGCAAACTTTTGGTTAGCAATCTTTACAGAAATATGACATTTCATATCAAAAAGGAAGGGATGCTAAATATTTGTGGAGCTGAGATATGTACTAGTATTTCTCAAAATCAATATAACAATGATAACGTTATTAGGAAACACAACAACAGTTATTTGATTATCAATTACTAATGATTGTCAACGCCATAGAATCCTAGAGAACCACTTAAATCTCAGATCTTAGGGTGCCTTACCATAGAAAAAGTACAGGGGCTTAGCCGCCCCTGTATATATTATAGTCTCCGTCAGCTTAATTAGACCAGGCAGTGCTGCACTGCTGCCAGCCATGCTCAATCACGAGGCTTCGCGTGACGATGCAGATGGAGCTAATGCCTCCACCGGCTCGCCCCATACATGCAGATGGAGCTGATTCCATTCATGGCACGCACACATATATAATAGTAGTAATAATAAACAGAGTCTCCTCTGTTTTTTTTTTGGAGAAAACAGAGTCTTCTCTGATGGGCTCAGGGTCCTTATGCTCAAGACTGTTGCATTGGGCCCTTCTTGACCTCCTTGTTCTTCGATATTCAGAGCTTTTTCAGATCCTGGAGCACTTCAATGTTCAGCATGCAGTTCAGGGCTGCTTGTAGAGCTCGTTATTACAAATTCATCTTCAAGGACGCCTTTGCATTGCCCTGGTTATCCATAGTGCAAAGAGGAGATGTTATTTTTTTTCCCTAATTAGTTCATGGCTAGAGATCTTTGCGTTTCTTTTATCTTCTTTCTTTATCCATAGTGCGGCTATGACTAATGCGTAGGTTGAGGGTCAGCAGTCAGTAGTGAGCTAGCAGACATCCTCAAAGAAGTGGCATATCTTTAAGGGCAGCAGTCAGTAGTGAGCTAGTGGCACACATCAAATTTTCCATCAACAAAACATACACATATCACCAGCTTTTGCCGGATTTTTGCTACAATCAGCATAAATGAACAAACAGGGGACACATCCACCATGAACACAGATTAAAAATTGAAAGCATGCCCTTTTATTCTTTCAGCTTCGCCATACAACTAGTCAACTACCACATTTGCTGAAACAAAAAAACAAACACTACAAAGTACCGGTGAATTATCACATTAACTCCGCATTGGCGCGTTCCGTTATAGCTGCAAGTAGTCTTGGCATTGGAGGCATATCAAGCTCCTGGAGACCCTCAAGAACCCGAACAACATCAACCATTGTCGGCCGATCACATTCGTTATCTTGGATGCACCAAAATGCAACTTTGCACAACCTTTCAGCCTCTTCCAAATTAAGGTCTTCCTGTAACTGAGGATCCACCAAACTCTGCAGGTCACCCTCATGAAGCTTCCTGATGGCCTGCACCGGGAAATAGGCAACATGATAGCTGCTCTTGCTGAAAACTTCTGGCGTGTTTCTTTTCCCAGAGATGATTTCCAAAACCACCATACCAAAGCTATAAACATCGACTTTCGGTGTGATAGGAATTGCACTAAGCCACTCTGGGGCGAGATACCCTGCTGTTCCTCTGAACGTAGTCAGGACTCGGCTAAAATCCCTCCCTACAAATGCTGCCATCCCAAAGTCTGAAATTTTCGGAGCGAATGACGAATCGAGAAGTATGTTCTCCGGCTTGATATCGAAGTGTATGATGCATTCATGGCAACTCTGGTGTAAGTAGCACAATCCTCTAGCAACTCCAATGGCAATTTTGTACCTTCTGCTCCAGTTTAGTACAGCAGCATTGCTCTGAAACAGATGGGCATCAAGGGACCCATTTACCACGTGCTCATACACGAGTAGCCTCTTATCACCTTCGCAGCAGAAACCAATCAATTTGACAAGATTAATATGTTGGATCATTCCAATCGAGCTCACCTCAGCACGAAACTGCTTCTCTCCTTGGCGGGCATCATCAAGTCTTTTCACTGCGATAGCGGTTGAGTCACTTAGCACTCCCTTGAACACAGAACCAAAACCACCTCCTCCAATCCTCTCACTGAAATTCTTAGTAGCACGAGACAAATCAGTGTATTTAAAGGCTATAATTCCACCACCACCATCTTGGATGCTGTGAGCATTGCACCACCTGAATCTATTCCTCCAAATCAGAAACACTAGCATGAGCACTAGTAATCCAGAACCAACAGCACTTGCAGCAATAGCAACAGCTGGTGTTTTCTTGTTGGTTTTGTTCAAACTCTGAAAATCACTTTTGGCAAGGCGAAGGTAAAGAACATCTTGAGAGCTAATAGAATTGTTGTCGGCCTTGTTTACGCTAAGCAGGTCCCCATGCCAGACAGAGCATTTACCATTATTGCTATAGGAATAAGCAGTGCAATTGCAATCCCCAAGGCAAGCTTCTGCGCAATCGCTTTGTGCGGCGGCGCCTTCTATTCCCCGGGGATTATAGGGCAACGCCACTTGAGCTATAGGGTGGAACACATCTGTCGAACCTGATGATGAACTGCTTCTGTTGGTGCTACCTTTGCAGTCCAAGGGAGTTCTTCTTGCACACCCTCCTGTCAGATCACTAAGCCCCCAATCCCGAGGCGACGTCAGAGAGAATGTCTCCATGCATCCACAGCTCGACGACGTGCCTGAACCTGAATTGCCATTGCAGACCGTGAAAGGTCCACAAACGCCAAACGTGAGGCAGAAATCAGAAGGCTGGGCGTAGATGGTCTCCCAAGACTGCTTGGCTTCCGACCAGAGCATCAGCTTGAGCTGGCCGGTGATGTCGATGGGGACGAACACGGAGGCCGACTCGTTGGTGATACTGTAGGTAAAGTACACCTCGTCGGCGGTTTCGACGTAGTCCGGTACCAGCAGTCCCTTGGTCCTCAGATCCATGTTGATCAGAGCAGTCAGCGCCGGCACGAGCTCCTCTAGTCTCCCGGACGTCCATGACCAGTACGTCACGAACGGGGCGTTGCGAGTTGTGAGCTGCATGAACCCGTTGGGATCGATGTTGATGGAGTATGAGCCGGGACTCGGATCGATGAGGCTCTTCTTGGAGATGAACTGGCGGTCGAAATCCGGCTTGCCGCCGGCGACCTTGTTCCAGCCGATCTTGGCGCCGGGAAGGCCGACGTCGGTTGGGTAGTCGAAGCTTTGCCACAAGTAGGAGCTGCTGGTGGGTGCTGCTGCAGTGGATGCCGATATGGTTTCTGCTGGTAGCAGGGCAAGGTTGCCGGTGTTCATGAGGACGGCATGGACGCTGCTAGCGTTTGTGGTGCTGTTGGTGACAGTCACAGTCACAGCTGAGGACCAGATTGGGGATTCATCAGTGCTGGTGTTGTTGGTGACGATGAGCTTGTTGCCGTCTGATGTTGAGATTCTGAGCTGGGATACCTTGAGCTCGGACTCAGTGATGGGTCTGTCCCGGTTGGCGATCCAGACCGGGGTGCAGACCGGGATCTTGTTGAACCATACGCCAAGGTACCAGCCGGGGGAAGAGATTATTGTGCTGTTGGTGATGCCGTCGTCGCTGCCACCGCCTGGCAGGGTTTGCCGGAACTGGAAGAAGCCGAGCGCGAACTTGCCGTTGCGGGAGACGAGCTTGTCACCGGCGGCGAGCGCCTGGCCTGCCGCGAGAGTGTCGCCGTCAGCAGCAGCTGAAGTGTGCAGCGAAGAGAAGAAGATGAGCGCAGCAGCTAGTGCTACCGCTACGTAGATGGGGTTTGGAGGCAGCATGGCCGGAGGCCGGAGCACGCGAGGCAACTGGGGAGACGATGATGGCAGAGAGGAGTAAGGAGCACACATCAATATAATAGTGTATCATATAGGCGTAGTGACCGTGGCGTTTGTGCTGAGCCTATTGGCTTGTCTAATTAAAAGTATTATTCACTAATTTATTATAAAAAAATACTATTAGCTGGTAGAAAAAACATGTTGTTATCCTGGGGAGCACAGCTACTTATTGTGTATAAAGAAAACTAGAGGTGATGAGCTGAATTGAACAACCAACAAGCAGAATTAGAAATTCCAGTGCTAATAAGAGTCCGTTTTGGCAGGGTTCTTTGGAGTTTGGAGCAAGTTCTCCTTGAGGATGAATCACTCCTCAGCCAACTACTGAAAGTTCGCATGTAGATTTTAGTATGTATAGGAAGCAAACAAGAATACCTTTTTGACACAGTTGCTCTCTTCAAACTTCAGATTAACAAGCCTTTCTTCATGGAGATAATTGTTGCAATGTTCTAGGAAATATGGTCTGCACGAAGTGATGTCATCTTCCGGAAACGCAGTCACTCACTACAAGCCGTTAAGTCCACCTTCAGGCAGGAGTTAGTCTGGTCTAAGCTCAGGGCTAAGAAACCTTTTAGTGCACAGTTACAATTATGGCTAGACAACTTTGTGTAATCTTGTTAATTTTCTTCATTTCTTTCTATGTATCATGATTCATGATGTATACCTTCTGGACACTGAGTCTTTTTGTTTCAATTAATAAAATTACAGTAGGGGGAAACCCCTCCTGATTCCCTAAAAAAATCTCTTTTCACGTTTATACTGGGATACAGTAGTTACAAATATCCGCTCATCATTCTCCCTATTCAATCCAATCAACTCTCACTTAGCTTACTACTCGATCATTTTTTTTAATAATTCGACCTCTATCAAAATTAAAGAGTGTACTCCAAATTAAATAGGTTCCAGGCACCGAGTTGCATGCCTTACGTCGATGCAGGAGATGTGTGGAGCAAATAATGTAATAATAGATCAAACACGAGACAAAAAGTTTTGTATGAAAAACCTTTGCGGGAAAAAAAACTACGAGCACCACCATATGAGAGTTTATAGAATGCATGGAATATAATGAGTCATCTCAATCCTTCCTGTACAGCGTACATGATGTATCTATAAGACTGACTGACTGCAGTTAAATACGAAAGCAAATTCGCTAATAATATAACCCTAATCGCAGGCCCTCTAAACGTCCCCACAAAACTCACGTCAGAATTCGGATCATACTCCAACAAGATGGACAATTCACATATACTCCAACATTTCTCCTCATATGGAGGCTTCCTCAGTCCTTAGACATGGATAATTGTGTCTATCAAGATTCAAACTTGAGACCATTAGATTTGATAACATATTGAGTTACACGTTGCAGCAGCGAGCAATTCAATTGAAAAGCTTAAGCTCATGGAGAGAGGTGAACAATTCATTTGTACTAGTCTACTAGAACACTTTGGTTGAGATATGCATGTAGGTATAGTAAGATTACTAGTTACTAATTAGTACTCTCTCTGTACCCATAAAAAAGTTGTTTAGGACAACGATACGGTCTCTAGAGTCTATATATATATATATATATATATATATATATATATGAAAGTATTTTTAAGATAAATCTATTCATATGATTTTCAGATTTCTAAAAACTCAACAATTTAAAAATTATTCATAATTTATATTCTCGATGTTTGATCCAAATCCTATCAAAACGTCTTCTTTTTATGGGTAAGAAGAGAGGACCAGTAACTTAAGTTGACTAGTAGTAGCAGCAGCTAGCAAGGACAGAGGCTGGCGGGCGGCCAGGTCAAATAGTTATCTGGTGAGCTGTCCTAATCGATGATCAACAAACAGTCTTGTCGGTTGGAGCAGCTGCACGTTATTATTAGTTACGAGTGATGAATATGATGAGTGTAGTCCCTGTGTAGGCCTGTACGAACGAATATAATGGTGGCCTGGCATGCACTGCACGTACGGCCGCCCGCGACTGGTGGCTGCCGGCGTGAACGACCCGGCGGTTACCACCTCCATCATCGATCGATCTCCATAGCGGTAGGGGCCAGGGCTTGCATGACACTGATATGACGATATGCTGGTGCGTCGTCGTCGTCGTCGTTGCGCGGCACCTAGCTAGCAACAAGTGCCCATGCACTGGTCGTCGTTCCTGCGTCCTGCTGCGTGTGAGTGTGTGATCCACGTCAAGGTGCACAAACTCCAACGAATTGGTCAACACAGCTAGCTAGCTAGCACAAGACACGCATACGCACTAGCTAGTGTGTTATCAAGATAACGAGTTCGACGTAGTACGAATTGGGTACATCCATTCCCCCTCCCTGCATTAGGCCTTGTTTAGTTGGAGAAAAATTTTGGTTTTGACTACTATAGCATTTCCGTTTATATTTAGTAATTGTTATTCAATCATAGACTAACTAAGCTAGATTCGTCTCGCAAATTATAGATAAACTCTATAATAAATTTTTATTTTCATCTATATTTAATGTTTCATACATGCATCTAAAAATTCGATATGACGAGAAATCTTGAGAATTTTTGAAAACTAAACAAGGCCTTAGTTTTGCCACGGAGCTCTCGGTGCAGTTGGCAGTTGGCACTAGAGACACTCAAGACAGTCAGACGCAGCGAAAAAAAATTGGGTGTGGATGGTCTTTACCTGACTTTAAGCGGACGTGGACATTAAATATAGATGAAAATAAAAATTCTGACTCTTTTTTTCGACGCAGCTACATACTTGTGGTCTCGAATTTAATTTTGCTGGTGGCTTCTTTTCGATATTCTTCCTCCTTGTTTAGTTTCAAAAAATTTTGCAAAATAGGAATAGTAGCACTTTCGTTTGTATTTGACAAATATTGTCCAATCATGAACTAATTAGACTTAAAAAATTCGTCTCGTCAATTTCAACGAAACTGTGCAATTAGTTTTTATTTTTATCTATATTTAATACTCTATACATACGTCTAAAGATTTGATGTGACGGGGAATCTGAAAAATTTTGCAAAATTTTCTAGGAACTAAACAAGGCCTTAGGCTCTGTTTAGATTGGAGATAAAATTTTTTTGGGTGTCACATCGGATGTGTCGGAAGGATGTCGGAAGAAGTTTTTAGAAACTAATAAAAAAACAAATTACATAGCTCATCAGGAAACTACAAGACAAATCTATTAAGCATAATTAATCTATCATTAGCACATGTGAGTTACTGTAGCACTTAAGGCTAATCA
>Ga0182004_10000396_pt1 | contig 25409 bp, 16 predicted proteins | sample Sormic07211540_1_FD_120479 | JGI IMG/M metagenome (GOLD analysis project Ga0182004, IMG submission 120479) | Endophyte microbial communities from Sorghum bicolor roots, Mead, Nebraska, USA - 072115-40_1 MetaG | ecosystem: Host-associated > Plants > Roots > Unclassified | place: USA: Nebraska...
ATCATTTAATAGGAATAGAAATCATCATTAATACTCCATTGGGAGTGGACCTAAGCATCGAGAGCGGCAACTAGATTGCCCAGTACAGAACTGAACCTAGGAGGCTTGGCCATCGGTTCGTGAACACTACCCACGAATAGTAGACATGAACGTATAGCCATAGCATTATGCAAGAACACGCACAGCAGACAACGACCAGACCAAGCAGAACTTCCACGGTACATAATGGATTGCACATAAAGAAATCTGTCAAATACCAAACCCCATTGGGTTTCCTGAAAATAGGTCCTAAAACTCCAACCAAGTCAAGTACTGAAACACCGCAAAAGGGGGACGCCTTGTTTCATCAGCCATATGGAGGCTCGGTCTCACACATTCTGCAGACAAGTTGTCAAACCTGACCTAAGTGGAACAGGGCTCAGGGCTCCTCTTCATCCTCCTTGTCTTCATCTTCATCTTCGGCTTCCTCATCAGATCCCTAAAAAAAATTGCAGGGGCCATATATAAACAGAGGAAAAGAATGGACACATTGAAATCATTGTGTGAACATCTCCAGTTTGTGTACACAAATAATAGACAAGGTGCTCTGTTATCCCGAGCATGACTTGGCATCCGAATGTGCATAGTAATAGTAGACCAATCATGCATGTGACAGAAAACAGTATGATTAACCTTAAAGCTAGGTGCAGTAAAACAGTCATGATGTAAGCAGGAAAAGTTACTGCTACTAAAAAGTCAATATTATCAGGATAGGAAAGAACGCAATGCACTTTTACCTAATAACTTGATTAGAATTGGACATTACAGAACTGGTTTAGCGGATTACCTCTTCCTCATCATCCTCTAGTTCAAACTCGCCTTCTAGCTCCTGCAGTGAGAGATTTCAGCACAGAATACAAAGATATACAATACTATAAAATAAATGAAGAAAATCACTCATCACAAAAGAACAACTAACATTGTTGAAATACTTCAAAGGATTAGGCCACAAGTCTTCCTTGATGACATCTGCCACCTATGTAATTGAGGTCATCAGAGAACATCCTCAACTGGAATATATTTTTGAAGCCACAACCTCAACCTCAGCCGTAAGACCTGGAAACTGTTATACCTGATCCATCTCACCATGAGCAAAACTTTTGTCCTCTGTATTGCTGAACCAAGTGAAAAAACTGCAAAAGGAACAGAACTTTATAGGACCTCCAACTAACAACTCAATTGAGATATTTATTACTATTTACTGTATAAACATCACTCCCTCCAGTCACAATATATGACATTTTTGAGTTTTTGGCTCTTTGCAGTGCGATTTTGACCACAATATTTCTATGAAAATATATAGTTATAATGCCCAATAATGTACGCCATGAAAGTGCTATTCAAGACAAATTTACCCATATCATATCTATATCTCCAAACCAAATATCTGCAGACCGATTAGTAGTGGTCAGAGTTTCAAATTTGTGACCTGAAAGAGTATAATGCACAAACCAGGGTAAAAGGGAAAAAGAACAGCTTTTTTTAAAAAAAGCCATGGCTTCTCCAACATGTCAAGGTATTAGTCTAAGCATATTTTGTATGCTAAATCACAAGACCAAGAGCCGTTAAACAAAGCCATGGCCTCTCCAACATGTCAAGGTATTAGTCTAAGCATATTTTGTATGCTAAATCACAAGACCAAGAGCCGTTAAACCACTACCCACTAGGAACTAGCCTACAACATATTTCGTTTTGTTCCCTTTTTGGGCTTAGGTCAAACTCTTATTCTTTATTAATATAATTCTGGCAAAACTCCTGCCAGATTTAAGTTAAAAAAACATATTTTGACAAATATTTCAGCAATTTCATGTGCTGTTGACAAAATAAGACATTAATGGAAATGTGCTACATTGTAAAATCAAACTGAAGCCAACAGAACATAAAGAGTAACGTAGACTAATCTAGAGTGAACAAGAACGACAGAAAGAAAGCATGGAGAACATTAACATAAGAAAAGAAGATAGCAACATAGATTGTTTGATTATATAATTGTGCATCACTAATGGGCCGTTTGGATCCATTCATTTTGGAGGAATTGGAATATACTTAATGGATTAGGCTATTTAGTTTGGAATTTGACATTCCATAACTTTCTTAAGCTCACAAATAAGCCTATCTCAAATTCATAGGGTGTGAGATGGAAATGGATTCTATAGATCACTATGCTATATATTTCTACTTTCTAACTTATAGCACACTCTTGAACTCACTTCCCTACAATAGAAACCTATAAGTATTGTCCCTTGTATGGTTAACAGTAATATACAAATATATTCCATATACAACCATATTAGCTTAATTAATCTATGCCTAAATTGCAATTATTAGAATGAATTCAATTCCAAGGACCCAAACGGACCATAATAGGAAACTAGAAATGGGAAAATTTTGTCCTCATTGAAACCAGATACCTTTCATCAACCAGTAGTCGCTTGTCTCCCTTCTTGTCGCATGTCTTTCCATTGACAATATCCTAATATACAAATTAGAAAAATCATTAGGTTCTCTAGCAGAAACTTGGTATGTTACACACATAGTGTGATAGTCAAGGCACAATACCATTCCTGCCTTCCACTTAATGGAGGTAGCCTTTACTGTAACTGTTCCATCGTCATTGATGGAATATTCCTTCGTAAGCTTTTGATCTTCAAAATATGGATTGGGAGAAAAGCTCTACCAATTCAAGGTCAAAAGACAGTAAAAGCAAAGTTTTTAAAATATCAAGGAGAAACTGTAGCTTGCAGGTTCAAACAAATCTTACCAGAGTAATAGAGCAGCCCGATTTAATATCCTCAGACTCATCCACAAACATAGACTCCAAGTGTTTAAAAATCTATAACAGCATGAACATTGTAAGTTCCCGAGTTAATAAGAGATGCCAATTTACCGATTGGTTCCTGATAGTTTTGCACAATATGGCCTATTGCTTAATTGATTTTATTACTTCCTGAAAAATTATTGCAAATGTTCGAACAGCTAAAACCATGTCAAATAAAGGTACCTGTTGATCATCCTCAGTTAGAAGATCGCTAAGCATAGGATGGCTAAGGAACTGCAGGGTCAGTACACAGCACTGTCACGTTACTAATTAAAAGATGAGCCCATACGCAATACCAACCCTAAAAAAAGAGATGTCACATAATAAACAATAGAAATATATTACAAACCGCTGTCAGCCAGAAGTCTGGAATCTTCTGGATCATTTCATTGCGGCGAACATAAACTGGTCTGCGAATTTCATTGTACTTCTGTTCCACCTCCAATACTTTATTGCTTGCTTCCTCATTAACCTGTAATGAATTAAAGCTATGAGAGACACCCTACACATTTAAATACATCGAAACAGGCAATGTAAAAAAAAATGCACACTATGGTTAGCCACTCGTCCTGTACATGAGTAGCATAGATTTAGCCAGTGTGCTTCCACCATTGCATTTCACCATTAGAAATAGGAAGCTTCTAAGATTCGCTGATGAAATCTCGTAAAATCAAGTCAATTCTGACTTCAGAGCTCGCTGGCAATTAATACGAGGGTAGTGCCGAACTGCCGATCTAATTTTGTTTAGGGAGCAGAGGAAGCTTCGAATCCTCAGCGGCTTCGAGCTAAAACAACCCTCCCGTACCAACTCCACAGAACAATTCTTCCTCAGGCTGCAATCAACCAATCAATCACCCGATACACAACGCGGCAACACAACCAAACGCCGAAACCGTCGCACAGGTCACCTTGAACCGGCAGCAAAACCTCTACTGAATTTCAAGGGGAACCACACGAATGGCCAACAAAAACCTACAGCTGACCAAGCCCAGCGAGCCAATGGCTAAGCCATCACATCACAGCGCGTCAAACGAGGCGGAGAAAAAAGAATCCCGAATCACGTGGAAAGCGAAGCAGCTCACCTTCTCGATCTGGTCCTGGATCTCCTGGAGCTTCTCGATGGAGAGGAGGAGAGCGCGGTCGATGGGCTGTCCCCCGTCCTCCTCGGCGCCGTCCGTCCTCGCCCTCTTGCCCTTCTCTTCAGCGGTCCGCATCGCGAGCAAAGTGGAAAACCCCCCTCTAGGGTTTTAGCGCTCCCTCCTTGTCCTAGGGAAAGGTGAGACTGCTGCCAGTGCCACTGCCGTGCGCGGCTGCGCGCGGTGGGCGGGTGGAGGGAGGCGGGTCGGGTGGACAGGTGGTTGTGGTCTGGTGGGCGGGGGTTAATTGCGGGGTTTTTTTTTATACCGGGCCGCGCGGAGATTCGCGCTTGCCGCCGGTTTGAGTATAATTGGGCTGCGCCCCCGCGAATCGCAGAAATTTTCCGATGCTTTGAGCAAGCGTCACGGCCCACTTAAGCACCATCATTTCATCACCTTTCGGCTCCAAAACCAAAGTTCTATGCTATAATAAAAATAGCATACACCAAGCAAAAACCCTTTAAAAAAAATAGTGACCACAGACTGAATTCCACAACAAAGCAGAAATTGGCTTGCCGTGAATCACTGACCTCGGATCAACAAAACAGTTTAAACTCCAGTGAGATCACTTCTTGTATTCTCAATCGACAGCATCATATACATACTAATTATATCCTAACACATGTCATTTACCCTTACAAACAAGAAAAATAAATCTATATCTGCACTGAGTGCAGGACCCCATCCAAACCCATACAAACCCAGCAGTTTGTCTGTAAAAATCCTGTCTATAATAAAATCCAAAAAACACACACCAAGTAAAAATGCTGCAACCTGCAAGGCATATAAGATTATTGTGCTCTCCAAATGTTACAGCATAAGAAGCATGAAGGGTCACTACAGAACCACAAACATCCTGGATAATATTTCAATGAAAACTGTCGTATACCACAAATCTAATGTACTAGCACAGACAAAAACTAATTTAACTGTGGTTAACTTATTGGCCTACGTCAGGTTGTTCATTGGCGTGAACTCTACTCTTGCACAACAGCAAGTTAACATAAATCTCCCATGCTGCCATTGGAATAGGGTCCATTGAGGCAAATGCTGCAGCACAACTTGTGTCTTTCCAGGATGCCAAACCCAAGCTCCAAACAGACAAAATTCGCTTAAGTCAAATCTGACAAAACGGCCACGCCATGCCATATCATTAAACTTTCCAGGCGTTTGCAGTTGATCTAGTTGTCTTAACTTGGCTCAAGAGGGTATTTTCGTAGCATCCATTTGGGTTTGATCACCCCATGAGAACTTCAAGCTGCAAAGTTCATGGAAGGAGGAGGTTGGCCTTATCTTGCCATTTCCTGCAAAATGGAACAAAGCATAGATAACTGAGATATCTCAATGAAAACTCATGGAACTACAAGACATCCACAATCAACAGAACAAAATATCGAGGCACCTTATTCTAGTCAGGGAACTATAACTCTCAAAAGAATGATCACAGGAAATGCTAATGAATGTTCTCCTTTTGGGGAAATATGATCAGAAAACTTAAGTGAGCTTAATCACCGCAAGCAGCTTTCAAATAATAAAAAAAAACATGACACTGTTTATTAAGGGGGTGTTTGGCACTGCTCCACGAACTCTGCTCTACAAACTCCACCATGGAGCAGCTCCATAAAAAACTGGAGTTCGTGGAGTACCTCTTGAGGTGCTCTCATAACTCCATTCTTTTTTCTCAAACTGAGTGTGTGGAGCTGAAACTGTTTGGCTAAAAAACATGGAGCGGAGCTGAAAAACGTGGAGCAGAGCAGTCCCAAACACCCCCTAACTGTTCGCTGTTCCACTGCATGGTGCACACTGAAAAATGTTAAGTGTAGACAGGGAATTTGGCATATTGCAACTAATTTTATTAGTATTAGCTAATAAAAAATACCTAAGATACTACAAGCATGACAACTATACAAAAATCACTGAGTTATCAATCAGCTCCATTCTACAGACAAGTACCACTAAGAAAATCTAGCACACTAGCAACTTGACGTTCAACAACAGTAGATGAACACTAGATTAGACACCACAAGTTACAGACTTACAGGTTCATTGAAATCAATACATTGTCTATCCTGGTGAGATTTTGTAGCGACAAGCTGACAAGGATATATGGACTTCTCTTGGTGGTTCATGGTGTGATTATTTAACAGGTGCAAAAATATGGTTATGAAATATATCAATGCTTGCTCAGAGATATGCATTATATACCACAATAAAATTCATGAGCATTGGCACGAAACATACGTGGGCTTCAAGTTAACTCATTTACCTAAAGATGGACTCAAATTTGTTATAATTTTTTTTCTGGGAGCACTGAACAACTTCACAAGCAAGGGGCCATAAAAGGTACAAGCTCTGAACATACTGCAAGGCGAAGGACAATTTCGAGCTAAAAGTGATGTCAGGATGGGGGTGGGGTGGGGTGCGGGTTGGGGCATACTAGCTACATTTTAACATAATTGGTAAGTTCACAACAGGTAATTCTCCAATCAAAGGAGAGACAAAGAACAAAATCCAGTATATCTGAAAGAGAACTTACAAGTATATTCTTCCACATTGAATTACTTGGCAAGTCACTTGTTAAGGCAGGATGATTTAGGGGTTAGGATGGGTTGGATACCTTACTATTGTTTTAGCAAGTGCCATTGGCCGTTCATAACCATCTGTAGAGACATCTTTTGCACTGCCATTTGATGTCTTTTCCTCATTGTACTCATCCTTGTCCTCTCGTCGCCTAGCTTGCTGTCTTGATTCAGGCTTCCAGCATGCTTTCGCAAGTGACTTGCCAAGTAAATCAGCAATATTTATTGCCATGTTCTCAGCTTGCTCCACATGAGGGAAGTTATCTTCCTCAAAATGATGTGACAACCATAGATACATTGATAGGACCTGATGTTTTGTCTCAAGGTCCAGAAGCTCAGCGTCATTTCTTGCAGAACCCCTTGGCACTCCCATTGCGATGCTAACACGACGGCTTTGGCAATAGTTAGTTGCAAATCTCAGAAGATGGTACATGGCTTTTGGATCCCTTATATTTACTGGAGCAAAGCAAAAATTGTAGCGATCCTTGAGGGATAGCCCTTGCACCCTCTCAAGCATATTAGCAACCTTCTTGATACTATCCTGCTGGCACATGAAGTATGTCTTATCTATGCGACAAGTCTCACGGAATTTATCCAACAGATCAGTGAAAGCAAGGTCAGGGAATTGGCTGGCAAACTTTTCCACTTGCTCAAAGCAAGGAAAAAGACCAACTTTCTGTGCCTCCTCAAATGGCTGCTGCAGGCACTGAATCAAATAATCTAAATCATCCTTCAAGAAAGTTGTTGTGAGTCCATCTGGGTAAACGCTGCCCCTCCGACCAGCACGACCAGCAATCTGCTTTACCTGTGAAGCAGGAACTGGTACCATTCTTTCCCCATTGTATTTGGCCAAGCTATAGAACACAACCCTCCTAATGTTCAGGTTCAGCCCCATACCGACTGCATCACTTGCTACAAGCACATCATACTCATTATCCTGCTCGTTGAACAGCTTTGCTTGCTGTCGTCGTGTCTCTGGTGGCAGAGCTCCATAAATAACACAACACTTGTGCTTTGTAAACTTCTCAATTGCCAGCTTCACCTCGAATATCTCCTTGCGTGAGAAAGCAACAACGCAGTCACCAGAGCGGATATTCTTGAGGTCCCCAAGAAGCGTCTTTGCCTCAACAACAAGAGGCTTGAATCGCTCATATTGGTGCACCACCAAATCATCCCCAGTATCTGCACAAATCTTCCGGACAAGCTTGAGCACGCTAGGGTCACCGCAGAGGTGTATCTCATCCGCCTTGAGCCCAAGCACAGCGCGCGTCCATGCAAAGCCCCTGACAGGGTCAGCCATCATCTGTATCTCATCAACCACGGCGACTTCATAGAGCTCCTCAGTGGACACCATTTCAATGGTACAGGCAACATGGTTGGCGAAAGGCACTTCCTTAACCTCCTGTCCAGTGCGCAGGGTGCAGTAGACACCGAGGGCATTAACCTTGTCGAAGATCTCCATGGCAAGGAGACGGAGCGGGCTGCAGTAGACCCCAGACTTGGCTGCGGCGAAGCGGGTGAGCGCGTTGTGCGTCTTGCCGCTGTTGGTGGGCCCGCAGTGGTACACGATACGGCGGCGCATGGCGCGCGCGAAGGGGTACCAGGTGTGCGGCGCCGTGAGGTCGGCCGCGGCCATGACCGACCTGTGCTGCCTCAGCTCGTCCGCGAAGTTGGCGACGCAGAACTCCGCGAAGGCCGGGAGGAGGAGCTCGTGCGCGTCCTCCGCCGGGAGCGAGAGGAGGTGCGCCGCGGACTCCCGGGAGAGCCGCGGGAGGAGGAACGCGCGGAAGCGCCGGGCGTAGGAGGGGAAGGCGGACGAGGGGACGTAGAGCGCGAGCGCCTGGTCGGACATGGCCGGGCTCTTGGCGAAGCCGCGGACGAGGCCCACCACGGCGTCCCACGTGGCCTTCGGCAGGCGGGAGGAGCCGGCGGCGGGGTCCGAGTCGGATAGCTCGCGCCATAGCTGCTTCGGGTCAAGAGACGGCGGCGGTTTCCGGGTGGGATCGCCGCCGGCTGTGTCGCCGGTGGAGAAGAAGCGGTGCTGGGGTGGGAGCCATGGGGAAGACGGGGGTTGCGGCAAGGGGCGGTGGAGATGAGAGAGGAGAGGGAGTATGAGCCGGTGGTGCGTGGTGGAGGTGGAGCGGCGGAGAAGCGCCGCGGCAATGGCGGCGGCGGCGGCGGCGGCCATGGGGCTGGTCGGTTAGGCCGGCGGCATGGGGGCGGGGGGGCAAGAACGAGGGATCCAGTTCTCTTCTGAACTTGAGTTCCCTATACGTCATAGGAACTCCCGAACGTCCGATGCCATCCTTTGCATCCGACGGTAGCAAATAATCCCAGGCAAACAGAGCACGGGGTCTCGGCCTAAAAGCCCATTGAGGCCCAGGGAGCGGCCCAGGACTACCCATGGGCGCAAGCGGTGGTTGCTTTGCTTCTATCCCCATCCCCAAACTCCCAAAGATTGCAGCTCGTGCGCCACACACACACGGACACGAATCCTCCCCCACCTCGGATGCAGTGCCTACCCTGCGGACCGTCCACCAACGCGCCCGCTGCGCATGCCGCGGGCAGGAGCGTCAGCCGCCGGAGGGTTGTCGTCGACGGCGTCGCCTCGGCAACCCACGACAGTGACGAAGCGCCTTCAAGGTCTGACAACTTGTTTCCTCCCTCCAGGATTTTGACCGGCAGAATCAAGCAGTTCTGGGTTGCTACATACTTTGCTCGTGTTTGTACTTGGTGTTTCCATTCCAAGTTTTAATTCCCATTCTTTTTGTTCGTCTCCGTGTAATGTGTGCTGTGGGCTGTGGCACCTGGGATATACTAGTTCCGTACTTCCGTTTGGCATCTGACAAGTGGTTGTGGGGGTTGTGGTTGCTACAAGATAAGAGCGTGTTTATTAAAAAAAAAACCGTTGCGTGTTAGTTTGCAACCATCACCTCAGTGGAGCAAGTGTGGTGGTGATCTACATATTCTCGCATGTTATGTTATATTATATAATACTCTACATACCATTTCTACTTCTTCTCACTCTGCAGTTGCTTTAGGTGTTGCTAACGGTTTGCGTAGATTTAGTTTTATTATAATTTGATATTACTTGTTAGCTGGTCACTGGATTCTTCTCTTTATTTTTGTTTCTGAATCTTCCAGGTCAATGAGGGCAACATGTGATCTTGGTGCAATGTCAAGCAAAGCCTTATTGCTTGTGTCAAAGAGGAAGCTTATTGCTTTGTCAGCCTTCTGTCTTAGCTTGCATTCTTCAAGGTACTTTCCAGGTTCGGACCAAGTGACATCGTAATTTAGGTGTTCTTATTAGAAATACTCAGTACCTTTCACAATGACCAGACAATTTCCTCTTTGCAATAGGTTGCTTTTTAATTGTCCATGGTATATGGGCTCCTTTAATTTGACATTTTCTTACTGCAGCACTTGCCTTGGGTGATACGTCCGTCAAAATCGAGGATGTGACTCCCAAGATTTTTCCATCTGGGCCATTATTTCCAACTGAGGTCAGTGTTCAGTTGGACCTACTTGCTTGGTTTATCCTATAAGCTTGTTCTCAAGATATATTTACGCTTCTTTGGGCCATGCTCCTGAATGGCAGAAACGGATCGCAGAGCTATTCGAAACAAATACTTACTCAGTCGTCAACATATTTGATGCAACACTACGGCCACAGCTTAATGTTACTGGTGTTGTGGAGGTAAAGAATTACATGCTCTAAGTTCAGGCTCAAGGGTATTCTGTTCTCATCAGTATCTTTTGCAGATAGCCTTTAATGACAGATTTTTAATAATATAAAGGTGTGAGAAGCACTTGTTTGAATGAAACTTTTCATTCATTTTAGATCCCTGAAGGAAATGGTTCTGGTGTAGTGTGGGATGATTCTGGACATATTGTTACAAATTATCATGGTATGTTGATCTGAGATGATCACATCTCTACTGTATATGAGCATTACGAGCTTACATCTTTTTCTGTGTTTTGCAGTTGTTGGCAGTGCTCTCTCAAAAAATCCGAAGCCTGGTGATGTTGTTGCACGTGTCAACATTCTTGCTGCCGAAGGGTAATACATTTTGATGAATTAAGTATGATGAAGATACCAGCATTATTGTATATGCAAGCCAACTAATAGCCTACTGTATCTACTTGAAAGGATACAGAAAAACTTTGAAGGCAAATTGGTTGGTGCAGATCGTGCTAAAGATCTTGCTGTTCTTAAGGTAAGACATATTTTGACTGATTCTGAAGAATTGAAGATAGTCTACAATGTCAACATAGCTCACCTTTGTCTCATTCCAATATATGTCATCATGATCGTTATTCAATTTTGCATATCATCTCAGTCTTCTACATGCATCTCATTCTATTATTTTTATCACTAACCATTGAGAAAAGTAGAAAGTGAAAAGAGGGTGGAATGCTTGATAGCGTTTATTGTCACCGGAAAAATTCATCTCATGTTCGCCAACCAATTTAATCAAAGTCTGTTTTTTGGTATTCACCTGAGTTCACTACTTGTTTTATTAACTTTCACTATCCTTTGCATTTGAAAAGTTCATGTCAATCAGTTTCTTTTAGTACCTAATACATTGACATGTAATAGGTTGATGCTCCTACAGATCTCTTGAAACCAATTATTGTGGGACAATCCTCGGCCCTAAGAGTTGGTCAGCAATGCTTAGCAATTGGAAATCCTTTTGGTTTTGACCATACTCTAACTGTTGGTGTTATCAGTGGTTTAAATCGAGATATTTTCAGTCAGGCTGGGGTGACAATTGGAGGTGGAATTCAAACAGATGCAGCTATTAACCCTGGTAACAGGTTTGTAGATATGGCTCAAAATGCTTTTCTAATTGATTATCTTATCCGAACGAAATTTCGCAGCTTAGTTTTCAGAGCTTACTTTTGAAGATACTTTTAGCACGTAGCAGGGGTGGAGCCAGGCTATTTTGATATTGTCACTTAACAACAAACTGTTGTTGATCTAAGAGAAAACAAAACCAATAATCATTCCTTTGAACACTAGTAACATTAATTGTTCTCTCTTCTGGATCCACCTTAGCATTAATGCTTTTTTTTTCTTAAGCTCACTTAGCATTAATGCTCCAGTGGTAGTTTTATGCTTCTGTTGTACTGAGCTTAGCACTTAGACAATCCACTTTCAAGTTTTCCTCCTAACTTATCAATATACTACCTCTGTTCAAGTATGATAAGCATATTTTGACTAATGAAATGTCATATAAAGTAGATTTTGACCCTTAATTTCTCTTACAATATGTTGTCAATTGTTGAGAGAATCAATATCAACTCATAGGCTAATTGTGGACCAAAATTTGTAAATTTTGATTTTTTTTTTCTCGATCAAAATACGATTGTCTTTCTTGGGCGGATGGAGTACCATATATGGTTTATACTTTATACTCCATACCACTTTAAACATTGTAGAATAGTGAGGATCTTCGCCGATGGTAAAAGTGCAAAATAGTGAATGAGATTTTACATCAGTGATCAGTATACAGACTATTAATTGGTACTTTATTTAAGTGACTAGCATCGAACATTATGATGCACGAATTTGAAGACAAATTTCTGCTCTAGCAGTTTGCATAATGATTATATCAGTGGTTAGCATGTTACTACTCTGGAACTTGGGATCACTATAGTAAAGTTGGGAGCCTGACAAGCTTCAATTGATAACCTGTTTTGAGTTAACTATTTCTCTGCACTCATATGTTTAGCCTACTGCGTTCAATATACAAGCTCGACCTTTATCCTATCCATACCCGAACATTGCAACTAGTGATTTACATACATTAGGTCTTGCTTTGTTGAACATTTCTACTCTGTCATATCTTTTTCATTAAATATCATGCACTATGATTCCCTCTACTGAAAAGTTACTATAAAGCACTTTGCTAACCATGTATTTTGATGAACCTCAATGCAGTGGTGGCCCTTTGCTTGACTCAAAGGGGCATATGATTGGTATTAATACAGCAATTTTCACACAGACTGGTAAGATTAATCCCATTTCTCAAAACTGTGCTAGCAAAACATATGATTCGATAGCTCCATCCATAAAGTAGTCCTTATGCTGAGATGTTGCTGCAGATGTTTCTGTTTTTTATGCATAAACAGCTACACATACCTCAACATCTATGCTATCTGGCCATTATCGGTTAAAAGTACACATGTAACAATATTCCACAAGTGTTTTTGTCATGATCTTAACTAGCTTATTGCAAAGTTTAATAACTACATATGTTTCTGATTCATTTTCTAGATTTCTTTGTTCACTGTATTATCGTGATGACATTTAGTGACTTACTATATAAGATGGATGGAGTGCTGAGTTGGTGTTACTGTATGTAAAATCATTTCTTTAGTTTGGGATTGGCTTGCATCCTAGTCTCCTAGAGGCCAAGAGTTTCTACATGTCATTATTCTCTTTAAAATGGATTCGTAATAGTTGTATAGTCTTCACATCCTAGCTTCTATACAGACCATAAGTTTATTTTATTCTGTTTGTGTTGTCCTGGTAGTGCATAACTCAGATTGCCTCATATCTAATATATGACTTAAGTTTGTGTAGTTTCAACAGTTAGTCTGAGATGTGACTGTTTCTTCGCTGTTTCAGGAACATCTGCTGGCGTTGGCTTTGCTATCCCATCATCAACTGTACTTAAAATCGCTCCTCAGTTAATTCAGTTCGGAAAAGTATGTTGCATTGATGTCTTTCAGTCGCATTACCAACTTCATACTCCAAAGTTTTCTAAACAATACCTTGAGAGAGGTTCATAAAAAAAATACCTTGAGAGATATTTATCAATAAACTGTTACTGTTTAAGATGCTTTTATTCAATCTTTTTTTAATTCCAGTTGTCCCTAATACGTACGGTTAGCATAACATACTAACAGTAGATCAGATTCTCTGAACAAGCATGCAATTATTTGTAAGATATGGTGTTCTTTCTTTTCTTTATGCAAGACATGGAACATTTGTAGGACGAGGTTAAGGTTCAGCTGATCAGGTTCTTTGAATGGTATATTAACCTTTTTCAGTGGAAATGGAAGTTATTTTGGTTGCAGTTTGCCTAGCTAGAACTAACTATCCTTCCCTCAAGATCACGTCCACTATATATTTTGGTGTCTCTTGAAGGATTTTTTTTTTCACAAAACATATAGCACAAATAAGCAAATTGGGTTGCTTTTCTCATTGAATGTTACGTTTGGTTCAACTCTGAAACATCTGTCTACGTTCTGTATTTTATTTTATCCAAAGTTATGTTAACATTTCTTTCTTAATTAAGGTTCGTCGTGCTGGCTTGAATGTGGACTTTGCTCCGGATCCAATTGCATATCAGCTTAATGTTCGCAACGGAGCTCTTATACTTAAGGTAAACTGAAAAATCACTGGTACCCTTCTATTTTGTCATCCAAACAGGATGCTGTAGATGTTCGCTTGCACTGGCATCCCCGTTTTCCTAACGGGTATTCCTCCGATCCTTAGGTACCTGGGGGCAGTGCTGCAGCCAAAGCAGGTCTTGCTCCAACCGGCAGGGGTTTTGCTGGTAATATTGTTCTGGGTGATATCATCGTTGCAGTGGACGGCAAACCTGTGAGTTCCATTTTAATCAATGGTAGTCGTCTTTGTGTAGGCATTTAAGAGATCTGGATAGTCTTTTTTTTTAAGGTCACCGGGGGGGAGGCGTTCCCCACCTGAATATCCGGATAGTCTTATGAACATTGCTCATGTTTCTCGTGTCGTCATTTTGGGTTTGGGGACAGGTTAAGGGCAAATCTGACCTGCTGAGGGTTCTGGATGACTATGGCGTCGGAGATCAGGTGACCTTGACAATCCGGCGAGGCTCAGAAACCCTTGAGGCAACCTTGCCTTTGGAAGAGGCAAACGTCTGATCATCCAATTTCTGAGAAGTAGAACCCCGCTTATCCAAGGTGTGGCGGTGTAAGTTTATTGCACTGCATCGGCCAAGCTGCACTTCCCGTGCTTGTTATTACTATCACCGTATAAGATTATTGGTGAGCCAGCGCCAGCCTGATGCATGTTAGAGAACTCGCTGGAAGTCCGACCCTGTTGGGTTGAAGAAACCATTGTTGTCGTCTGGTTTCCATCAGCTCATCCGACCTGTTTGTTGGAATTGTTGTCATTTTCTTGGTTGGCAAGATCATGCGACGGTGCCGTTAGCTCAGGTGGCCTCTGGCCGGACGTGGCGCCCGCCCGGGGAGGCCGGAGGGGCAGCGCGCGCAGAGGGCAAGGGCACGCACGATGCCACGCCACGGCACGGCCTCCCGGTCGCGGTGGTGATTAGGCGAATGGGATTCGCTGCTTTTTTTGCTTCGCCGGCGCGCTTTAAGTTAAAACCGGGGGAAGGGGATTTTACCCAGAGAAAGCGAAAGGGGAGGAAGGCAGGAAGAAGGCAAGAAGAAGAAGGGGAATGTCCCTGCGCGCGGCAACAGTGGCAGTGGCTTTTTCTCGCTGCGCGGCGTGGCAGTGGCGGGCGGGATTCGGCTTCCTGCTCGCTTTGGATCTTTGAACGGGGCCCCCGTAAGCACCGTAGCCCGTGCGAGCTTTGGCAGTTTGGCACCGGTCCCACTCCCACCCCAGTCCAAGGCCGGCGGAACATGCACAGGAGGAACGGCGGCACGCGACGTCGACGGGGAACAACTTGAGCCGGCAAGAGGAAGCAACGTACGTACTACTAGACTAGACTAGATAAAGCAGGCAGGATAGGAAGAAGCAGCGTGAGCTCGCGCTCGTTCTCTTTGTCCAGCACGGCGCGCACAGGAGGGCGTGTCCCCTCCCCTCCTCCGCTCTCGGCGCCGCTAGCTCTCGCGGCATGGGGAACGCCGCTCGCCTCGCCTTCGCTAGTCGCTAGCTTGAGAGAGAAGGTTCCAAAGGAGTACGCAGGTGCGAAAGCCACAGTTTGGGTTGGATGATTTTTTGCAGCCGATGCATAATCCAAACCTAGAAAAGACCAAAAGCGTACGTAGCCGAGGCTAGCTAGTGAGTGCCGGCCGCTTTGTTTCCCACCTGGCAGAATCTTCCAAAACAGCGTTCAAACAGTAACGACCCACCACAGTAATACGAGACTAGTACGATACAACCGCATGCATGCGCTCTCTTCTCTTCTTTTCTTTGCGGGCACGCTCACCTGCCTTTTCCTTTAGAAAATTTTGCTACTACAGGACACCGTTAGAACACGTAATATGTTGATGGACACCGTCATAAACGTAATATGTGTAGCTTTATCTGTCATCATATTACGCATTCTAATGGTGTCCTGCACCTCTTTTTCTTTCATGTCATCGTATGTTCGTCAGTGAAATAAAACCTTCCCATAATCGCCCAGTGATGTGTGTGATACACGAACGCTTTGTTTCTTTTAATTTTTTTCACTTGTAGTACGTACCAAGCTAGCCACGCCACGCCTGGGGATTACATACATACGTATATGCAAATCTACACCTCAAGTGGTAGTATGCAAAAAAGTGACGTGTTGCCTTGTTGGGTGTCTCTCTCTTTGTCTCTCCTTTTGCTTTTGGACCACCGCGAGATCTCACTCGCTCTCAACAACCTCACCCGTCTCTGTTACAGATGCCGCCTACACAGAGAGGGGGGCACTATATCTACCGGAACAAAGGCGCACAAGCCGGCCATTGGCATTGCAAACCAGCAACTAGACATGAGAGGGCATTGGCATTGCAAAGCTAAGCTTGGTCGTAGTGGCATAGGCGCGTAGGCAGCGGCAGTATCCACCTCGGCCCGGGCTCGCATTGCAAGAGCGCGCGAGAAGGATCGGAGGAGAGAATGAGAGTCCCCGGCTCGCTCGCGCTGGCGGCGGCGGCGGCTCTTGTCCTTGCTGCTCTGCTGAGCTCCACCCCCGAGGTTTCTGCCGCCAGAGTAGTCCCGGCGGCACATCTCGCCGACCAGACGAGCAGCAGCTGGCGTGGCGCTGGCGCCTCATCGTCATCATCATCACCGGCCGACGAGCGACCAAGGAAGCCGGCGAGCGATAACGCCGCCGCCGCTGCAAGCAGCGCCAGGCTCGACGCGTCCGGGAACGCCGCGGCGGCGGCGGCGGGCGGCTCCTCCTCTCCTCCGTCGACGGTGTTCGACCCCGACAGGATGAGCAAGCGCCGCGTCCGGAGAGGCTCCGACCCCATACACAACAAGTGCTAGCTAGCTGCTGATCGCTGAACTGGTACTACTGCTCCGGACTCCGGAGTACTCATCCGTGTCGGCGTTCCGAAGCAATCGTCGATCAAGTGTCAATTCTCTTGCTTTTGTTTTCGTCTCTCGATCGATTTTTAATCTTCTCTTCTCTCGCTCTTTTTTTTTTCTCTTTTTCTTTATTTCGTTCGTTAGCCCCTTTTCTTTTTTCTCTCTTTGAGGTTTGAGCTGGTGCACGTTCTGCTACACCTACTGTACGTTGTAGGGTGCAGACGATTTTGTGCTACAGAAATACTTGTACAGAGATGCATGATCTTGCATGCCAATGAAAGGCGAATGTCGCCGCAGCTTGCGAGTGGAGATCCACGTATGTAAAACTTGTGCGTAACTCAGAGCTACGTACTCACTTTGCACAATGTGTACTAGTAATAAGTTCATCAGACACACGATCGAGTTTTGATCCCTGCCGGCTGCGCAGCTCAGCTTGCCATGGTATGAACAAATTTGATTTCATGACCAATTGAGAGTGATGACAGGGGAAACAAGCAAAAACCGGGCGCGGCCGCAATGCTACCGCGCGCGTCGTCGCGTGCTCTCGTTTCTCAACCAGGAGCAATGCGGCACTACAATACAGCAGGCCCGTTCCCCGTTGGGGATCGATTCAGAGCGATGGTTTGGCGCCGAAAAATCGATGAGATCGGGACGGTGCAGTGCAGCCGGTTGCACTTTTTTCTCTCTCGAATACGTAAAAGATTTGTAGCCAGCTCGTACCAGCGGCTCACAAACCATATGGACAGTTCACATTCCACCTTTTCCTGGATATATCTGGATCTTTTGTAGTACTCAACAGGATTGAGGTGAGGTATCCGCAAGATATCAAAACAAACATGCATGGATAATATGTTTTTATGAACTAATTGATAACGATATATAGGAATAAAAAAAATTCTCACTGTAATAAGATACATTTTCATATTATAGTAGACAGAAAAGTTCTAGAATTTTTTAGGTTTGCATGAAACATTAGCAACCTATCTTTGCCTCAGCGATGTGAAAGAAGCTAATGTTAGAAGCAATGTAGTATAATATATATTCACCAACAAGCTTTAATAATCAAAATAAAGCTTACCAAGATTTTGGATGGGCAAGAATTGAAAGCCAACCAAACAAGCTCTACAATGTACCGTGTATTTTTTTTTAAAAAAAAATAGCCATGAATAAACGGTTCTCGGTCCTCTTGTAGTGTTTTTTTATTTCCTTCCCCGTATATAATTGTTGACTGTTGTGCTGTCCATGTTTCATGTGAAACAAAACAGGTAAAAAAGCATTATGAGATAACACGGAAGAATGCTCATGAGAGCTGCTACAAGAAATTTGATCTATGGTCTGCTACCACAAACTGAACCTGGTGGTATTTTAAGTTTACAGTATGCTGATGATACTCTGCTCTTTCTTAAAAATAGTTTAGAAAAAGCAGTGAATTTGAAATGGCTCTTAGTTTGTTTTGAAAATTTGTCTGGTATGAAGATTAACTAAGAGTGACCTTTTGGTTTTAGGTATGGATGATGAAAGAGCTAATGAATTTACCAAAAATTTTTGCTGTAAAAAGAGTGAGTTTCCTATAAAGTATTTAGGAGTTCCTCTACATTTTACTAAGTTGAAAAGAGAAGATCTACAACCTGTGATAGATAAAATTATAAAAAGGATAGCTGACTGGAAGGGCAGACTACTGAGCTATGCTGGTAGACTGGTCCTACTTAAGTCTTGTCTAGCTAGCATACCAATCTATCTTCTTTCTGTTATTAAGTTTCCTAGATGGGCTATTGACATGATTAATTCCCACATGGGACATTTTCTTTGGAACAACACTAAGGAAAAACATAAGTATCATCTTGCAAACTGGCAGTTGGTGTCCAGGAAAAGGATATGGGGGTTTAGGTATACCTGATTTGAGAAGCTTGAATTTGGCTTTGCTAAGTTCTTGGATTTTTAGGTACCATCTTAATAATGAATCTATTTGGACAAAAATTGTTGATTTTAAATATAAAACTAAAAAACCAAATATTTTTTCTGCTCTGAGGTAGGAACTTCACCTTTTTGGAAAGGTGTCATTTGGGCTATGCAAGCAGCACATATGGGTGTGAGATGGGTGATTGGGAATGGAGGTAAAATTCGATTTTGGGAAGACCAGTGGCTTTGTAATACTTGCCTTGCTATCCTTTTTCGGGCTCTATATGTTATTAATGAACAACATGGAAAAACTGTTAGGAAAGTTTGGAATGGTGAAGAGTTGCAACTCTCCTTTAGGAGGGGTGTCTCTGAGAGAATCATGGATATGTGGGAAGAGTTAAAAGCAGCTGTGGAGAATATTGAACTCAATAATGAGGAGGATCATATCCTTTGGACTTATAGCTCCTCTGGAAAATATTCTGTACAATCCTTATATGCTATAGTTAATCATAGGGGTGTGGTACCGATCTTTGTACATGTTGTTTGGAAGCTGAACATTCCTTCGCGAGTACAATTCTTTCTCTTACTTTTATCTAATAATAAAGTGCTCACTAGAGATAACCTAGCTAAAAGAAGAGAGTTGAATGATCCTACTTGCTTGTTCTGTAATGATAAAGAGTCTTTTACACACTTATTCTTTCAGTGCTATGTTGCAAGTAATGTCTGGAAATATATTTCTGGTTGGTTGAACAAAGGAGTGGGGGTTGATTTTGAATCTGTGGCGTCTTTGTGGATAGCCAATAAAAAGTATATGGTGTGCAATATTGTTACTTCAACAGTCATCTGGGTAATTTGGAAATTGCGTAATTCATTATGTTTTCAGGGAGTACCATGGAGTGGAATGAAAAAGGTGTTTGTTATGGTGGGAAGGTTGCTGAGAAACTGGTTGCCGATGTTCAAACTAGAGCTTCAGGAAAAAGTGGAGCCGGTGATCTGTCTGGTAAAGAACGAAGCAAGCTTAGCCCTGCGGATCAAGTGGACTGTGGATTCATCAGGATCGGATCAATCAATTGCTCAGCCTTTGGTGGTCTCAAGAGATGTGTCAACTCTACAATATAATAGGAATTAGAGTATGGTTGAGAGTGTTTTGTTTTTTGACGGCCGTTTCTTGGATTGCCTTGTGCTCTTTGAGTAGGGTTTTGGAGTTTTTTTGAAATGCTTTTGAGCTGTTGAATGCTATAAACTTGTTAGCTTTATATTAATAAAGCTGGGGAGACCTTTTATTAAAAAAAAGAGAGGGCTGTCCGGCCAGCCTAAATCGTAATAAAGGCAAAGAAAAACTGAGGCGCCATGAGCAGTAGGGGTGCAAATGAGTGATGATTAAGTGCACCTCTAAACATCTTTAGTTCAAATATTTATACTAGTTCTCCAAAAAAATTAAGAAGTAGTACAAATATTTGAACTAAAGAGGTTTGGAGGTGCACCTAAAGGTTACCCCTTTGCACCACTAATGAGCAGATAATAGAAATGCTTCAAAACAGGGACACTTAGAAATCAAAAAAAATATTGTCAAGTATGATATAGATATGGTTCAAAATCAAAATGAAAAAAATTGAAAAACTTCAAAAACCATTAGCAGATAATAAAAATGCTTCAAAGTGGAAACAATTTGAAATAAAAAATATTGTCACTTCAAAATGGAGACACTTAGAAATAAAAAAATGTCAAGAATGGTATAGAAATGATTCAAGTCGAAATGAAAAAAATAGAAAGGCTTCAAAACCATTAACAGATAATATCAATGCTTCAAAATGGAAACACTTAGAAATCAAAAAATATTGTTAAGAGTGCTTTAAAATCAAAATGGAAAAATAGAAAAACTTCAAAAATATTGTCAAGAATGGGATTCGAACCCATGCCCTTTCGGACCAGTACCTGAAACTGGCGCCTTAGACCAACTCGGCCATCTTGACTTATGTTCATGTCTTAAAACATGATTTTATATAACCTATGTGCGTAAGACAAGCCTGGGCCATTCCAACTAAAAGCCAACACACCGAGAAGGGCAGCAGAACCCAGCGCCGAACCAAAATGGCGGCGCTCCTAAAACCTATGTACCGGCGACTCGCCGTCGTGGGCTACCGCCGGATCTCTACACCGGCGGTAGAGAAGCCCCTGCTGCCCCTCGTGTTTCACTGGAGCTTCCAGGGTTTGTCCTCTTGTCAATCCATTTCTCATTTAGCTGGAAGCTAATGCGTGCGAATTTTCGGGTGCTTTAACCAGCTTTTTCATTTGGCGATTTGTAGTCAGTGATCGTTGCTAATTCATGTTCTGTTCATGTTTTATTGTGCTGGAATGTTCTAAATCTTAGATTTTGAGGGATCCCAACAATCTCGCTGCCCCCGATACTCCTGCTTCATAATTAATATTTGATTACACAGAACCTGAGATGCTCCCCTGAAGTAGAAAGGGAAACGCTGACTATTCTCTTACTGAAATGTTGTACAGAAAGACACAATTCCAGTTTGGTGGATGCGGGTGGAGGATTCGGCAAGATGCTTGCCTCTCCACAGAGGTACTATGTCTTTGGAGGCAAAGGTGGTGTGGGGAAAACAAGCATGGCGGCGTCGCTTGCTGTGAAGTTTGCCAACCATGGTGAACCAACACTTATTGCATCGACAGAGCCATCTCGGTCACTGGGTGATTTATTTGAACAAGTATCTGAAAGCCTCTGTCACCTTCTCGGAAAAAACTGTCTCTTTAGTACCTTTGTTGAATGTCTTGCTTGTGCTGTTTATAGGACACGAGTGATGGCAAAACTGTACGCGTCGATGGATTTGACTCTCTTTTTGCAGTTGAGGTAGGATATGCTATACTAGAGCTTTTGCCATTCTACTTCAAATTTTGTTCTGTGCTATCATGATTAAGCAGGTTCTGCCCGGTTGGGAAATGAAAGCCTTGGATTGCCTTTGGTGGTAGATAACATGATAAAAACAAACGCTTGGTTTTGTAAGAAATGGTTAAAGATCATCCAAATCATTTCGCTCCTGGCTGGACAGCTCCCAAGGGCGATGATTCATTGTGTTTTCTTATGTTACAGACCTCTTTCTTGTCCTGCTGGCTTGGCTTTAACTATCTGTTATATTGTCCGCAACACATTCTTTTGCAGATTGGCCATATGAAGTTAAAGGGAAAACCTCAAGATGTTGGATCTTATATCAACAATTTACTTGGAAAGATGGGGCTTGGAACACATCCTGATATTATGGTATACACCACCTAGAAATTTCCATTTTCCTTCTTCATTTTCTTTTGAATGGTCCTCCAATAAATTATTAGTCTCCACACTAAGTGAATGCAGAAACTATAAAGTTCAAGCTATATTTCTTTGTTGGCTCAGTGTATATTGATTGTTGCATTGATCTTCTTTTTATTGGTATCATGACCTGAGATAAATGGAGATGCTTGAATTTTCCTCGGGGCAATTAGTTTCATATCATTGTTTTTGTTCTTTAGCACGTCTCCTTATCAGTTCTTCAGCATTGTAGTTTAGTGGTCAGTTGATCCAGCATGGCACTTACACGTTTGGTTTGATGCTGTCTAATGCCAAGGGGATTGTCCCAAATAAAGTATTTATTTGCTGCTGCTCAAGAATAGAAGTTTTCTTTCTTTATAATTCATTATAGATCACATTACCTGTGCTTGCATTTGTCCTTTCATGGTTGCAAAGTCTATGCTTAATGAGATGCTGACTATAATACCACCTGGACTTGATGAAGCAGTTTTACTATCAGAGGTACCAATCGAAATTTACGTGCTTTATTGTTTCCTTATGCATTTTCCAAAATTACTCATCACTTGATGTGTATCCTTTGCAGCTGATAAAATCTATTGAAGTACAAGGGCTTGATAAACTTAGGCGTATAGTGCTGGATGCTCCATCCACTGTTTGTCCCCTTCTCACCACAATGTTTCCAATCTGATTATGTTCTTCATTTCATCCACTGACAGTTATTTGACTACGTGCGTCTTGTATAGGGACATACACTTAAGCTTCTGTCAGCTTCTGATTGGTTTCAAAAGTTCCTCGTTTTGAGCATTAAGGTGAGAGCTTTAATATATCTAGTGAGCTTACTTCTATGCTACCTTCGTGAATTTCATTTGCATGAGTATATGTTTAAGCTTGATACTTATTTTTCCTTGTGATATTAGGTGATGTAGACTAGGGATTATAAATTATTATGACATAGTGGCAAGGACAACTGGTATCGCTAACGTGATTAGGGACTTTCTACAATTATGTGCAGATGCACTTGAGATACTGTCAGTGCGAAAATTGTCGCATGGTTTCAATTTGGAGTTTCGGAGAGTGCACCTCTTTGAGACTGTAGACTGTAACACCTAACTGTTTGTCTAGGGTCCCCTGTTTTGACTCCTTTTGGCTCTGTCGTGTTATGGAGTTAATGCCTTTAATTGTGCTTCACTGAATCCCTTTATCCGCATGCTAGAGGCCGGGCAGTAAATTCCATGCAGCATGTGCTCACTGCTCAGAGTAAAAAATCACAGTATGCTTCAATATAGCATTTGTAGTATACTTGTGTTGCAAATGCAGTTGGGGATATTTAATTGTTGAAGAGAAACAAAACAGATAGAGTGTACTAGGCATTAAAGGCTACAAGTTACATGTACAACAAAACTTCTGCAAGCTTGGAAATTTGTCTTGCTGCATTCTTCCCTTTGAGTTTTTCTAGAACCTTGGAATCTGTCTTTTGGTTATGCAAATGTGTGATGCATGGTGCTGCACATTGTTATTTCAGGTCATTAATGTCGCTTCGTCCATGCCAACCTCTAATATGTCTCTTAAGAATGTCCAAGTAATCGTAAGTGTGCAACATTTTCTAGTTGATTTGTTTTAATGTGGGCTGAAAAGAAAACTGTGAGCTTATCATCCTCCTTGTTTCATCAAGTCTGCCAAGCTAGAGGAACTAAGGAAGCAGATTGCCAGAATGCGTGAGATTCTATTTGATCCACAATCAACAGAATTCATCATTGTGACAATTCCAACGGTAAAAGCTACCACCATTTTGCAATGGCGGCAACATTTACTAGTTTTAACTGTAGTTTTACCCTGTTGATATCTGGAGGTGTGTTTATTATTCTATCCATAGACTTCCATGGGCAATAGAAATTATGCTGCTTGGTATATTAACAATCTGATTCAGAAGAAAGAAAGAAAGAAAAATCCTTCAACAGGTCATGAAAGTCATATAAGGCTAGCTGCAGATTAGGAGCCAGTTTAATCTTGTGGATGCTTTGTTTGCTCAGATGATGGCAGTTAGTGAGTCATCAAGATTTCACGCGTCATTAATGAAGGATGGTGTGGACGCAAGAAGGCTCATCGTAAATCAGGTGTTGCCACCATCTGCATCCGACTGCAGATTCTGTGCTGCAAAGAGGAGGGTAAGCAAACTTCTGCTGTTCTGGCTACTCTAACTTTGCCCATGACTTGTAGCACTTGGTTTGGACAGGACAGCTCCATCCATGCACAAGTCTGCTGTCTACTGCCTTTCAATGGATATTAGTGTGGCATATATTCAATTATTTATTATCGAAGGCTTATTCACATCCCTTGTAGCTAGCCTTGCTTTCTGAATTTGCATCAGGATGCAGCTGTCTGAGTGCAAACCTTACAATTTCAGGAAGAAGCACGTGCCTTCCGTGCGATACTGGAGGACCATCAACTTGGCGGCCTGAAGCTGATCCAGGCTCAGCTCCTTGACATGGAGGTGAAAGGCGTCCCTGCACTCCGATTCCTCAGCGATTCAGTGTGGAAGTAGCAACGTAGTACAAACCTTTGCCCGTGTCTCACAAGCAAACCTGCCCTGCATAATTCATTGCGTGGTTACTTGGATCTGTCCGAGCTAATTGTAATGAGTTAGCTAGCTTTATTAGATTTAATTAGACGTGGTTAAGCATATTTCAATTAGAGTTGAATAAGCTCTAAGGCCCATAAGAAATGTTAGGTCAAATAGAAGATTAATCTCTGAGAAATCAAGTGGAAATTGAGTACTCAAGGTGGCTATTATGTGTATCTCTTGTGAGGTTAAGAAAGGTGGAGCGTGAGTCCTCCTGTGTGCCGAGCTATGTGGAAGTGTGGAACTAATGAAGGTTTTGAAGCTTCTTCGAATGGAGAGATGGAATAAGATAATTGGAAGTAAGAGATGGACAGGATGGGTCGATGGGAGAGAAAGTGATGACGAAATAGACAGATATTTGATATTATCAGTACCAATAGCACACCAAAGGATAACCCTGGCTTGACACTTCTGTTAGTATATTTCTTTTCCAAAATGTGAAGGGATAAGGTGGAATGGACTCAGCCTCACTTATCAGCTATGGTACATTGTTTTTCTCTCACAATAAATAAAACTTTTCAACCACGCTCCGTCGTTCTTTTGAAAAAAAAGAATGTGGGAAGTGTGGACGGAAGTCCATTTTTTGCTCACTCAACACGTACCCGTTTCCATGCCGTGTTGGCTGTTTGCCCCATCTTGTTTGCTCACTCAACACCATCAACCGCAAGTCATGGAAAACACCTTTTTTCCTAGCCATTTTTTTTGAAAAGAGACTAAAAACATCTCTTGGGCCTGATATATATATATATATATATATATATATATATATATATATATATAAAA
>Ga0182004_10000397_pt1 | contig 25400 bp, 12 predicted proteins | sample Sormic07211540_1_FD_120479 | JGI IMG/M metagenome (GOLD analysis project Ga0182004, IMG submission 120479) | Endophyte microbial communities from Sorghum bicolor roots, Mead, Nebraska, USA - 072115-40_1 MetaG | ecosystem: Host-associated > Plants > Roots > Unclassified | place: USA: Nebraska...
TGAATCTTTTGGGCCTAATTACTCTATAATTGGACAATGTTTGTCAAATAAAAACGAAAGTGCTACAGTGCCGTTTTTCACATGTTTTTGCGAACTGAACAAGGCCTAACTCCACCAACCCATCATCAGCCCGCTCGAGCCGGCGCGTGGCGTGGCGTGACAGCCACCGGCACCGCCCGGGAGTCTGGCCGGGACGACGCGACGCACCATGGGCCAGGGCCAGCTTTTCGTGACCCGCCAGGAACGCCTGCGCTGCGGCCGCGGCCGGGGCCGGCCCGGGGTTTTATGTGACGGGGCCGGAGGAGGACGGCGACGGGGAGGCCCGAGGGCGGAGGGTCCCCCCCACCCCACGCGGCGGCGACCAGGAAAAACGCGCCGCGCCGCGCCGGGCGGCATGTGCGGCGGCCGAGCCCCAGCCTCCTACCGGGAGACCTGAGACGCGCGCGCGGCCGCGTCAACAGGTGGGTGGTTGACTGATGATCGATCGGGTGGAGACGGAGACCGACACCGACCGCGCGCGCATCGCGTCGTGCCGTGCCGTGCCGTGCCGTCGTCTGAAAACGAACCGATGGAGCTGGTCCGCGATTCAGCACTACTGTACCACCGGACCCGACCATGGTCAGTCTGTCACAGCGTCAAGTTGGGGATAGTTGGATCTGTCAGACGACTTAACAACACTCAGCAGTCAGCACTAGTAGTACTACGTCATGTGGTCAGTCGCGGCTGGTAAACAGTCAGATCCTGGATCTCGAATCTCAACAGGATTCGACCAATAACGGGAAAAAGGCAGTACAGACGTACAGTATGCTCTGTCATTTCAGAAAACAACCTTGGTCTCGGTTAAACTTTTTTTATTTGTTTTTTAAAAAGAAGAAAATCTACGCAGCTGTCTGTGTGAAACTAACGTGTTAAGTAGTAGTAGTAGTATCTTAAATCTGAGAACAAGTCGTACTTACACATACTTGCAGTTTAATCAAGAGACTGCGATGGCAACGCCAAGTGTCATAACAGTAAGCCTAGCCTGTGAACTTAACTATGCTGTGAAGTACTGCCTCCCAAAATAGATGACAAATAGCCTAAGTGTCATATTGTTTTGGACAGGGCGAGCCCTTCTACAAAAGCGAGAACAAATACTTAGCACTACAATCTCATAATTTGGAGGCTGGTTCTATTGCTATAGCTCGTAGGATTCGCAGTCGCAGTATGTCAAAACACAAACACATACATTTATTCGTGGTGATGCCACTTTATGCATGGTGCCATTCGAGAACATCCAGTATCATAACCAACAAAACTAAATGTCGCAACATAATGGTTTTAGCCTCGAAACGGTATCAAGGTAAACAAGTACAAAATTATCCAGCAGCCTATGCTGCTTATAAAAGAAACCTCCTCGAGGCTCTCAGAAGGAACAAGCATGAAAATTTGACCAAACCGTATGGAAACATCATTCTCTCCTCTCCATACAAAACTATCACCTAGCAAGATTCATATCTGAGGCACCTTAACATAGGCGTGCCATCATTTGCAAAGCATTCTTGACAGCCGACTCAGTTCACCTGGCCGGTGGTGGCGGTGGAGGCATTGATCTTGCCAATCCAACCCAAGCAAAAATGCCAGCGCCAAGGATCACCCATCCAAAAACATCGTACCAGAAGTCACTATCCTTCTTCTTCTTCCTTGATTGCTGCAAAGCATAATGTTGTCAGTTTCAATAGGGTAGAAAACATAGGCTAAGGCATGCACCAAACCACATATATCATATGAAATCAGCAAACCACAAAATGCCAAAAACTGGTTTAGCTCTGCCACATTCCAGTTATAGTGCACAAATCAAACAGAAATTTTCTATACTATAGAAAACAGGGGCACAAATATTCCAGATATAACAGTATACAGTAGAAATGCCACTTAAATGTTCTTACTTGTAATGAGAACAGTGTATAAACAAAAAAATCATCAAGGAACAGACTACTCATGAAAGATCTCATTATCATGCTAACTGTGGTCATAGAACAGTCCACAATGCATTTTGTTCATACAAAACTAGCAAGCGTCTTCATTAATGTCTGAAAATATGGAACATACTGAATTACCAACCAGGCAACCAATGTTAAGGAATGCTTAATAAATCAGCTGGACCAAAAAGGCCATTCATGCTCAACAAATTTGGGATAAACTACATACTAAACCACTTCATGAGCCTCCAATAGTAGTAATAAATAAAAGGGTAGAAAATACAAAAAATGGTAGATATTAAACAACATGAAACTTTACTGAGACCACACTGACAAACGTTTAAGTAGTTTCTAGGAACAAGATTTCTAGGAACAAGATAAGGTAGAGTACCCTTGGATTTGAGGCTGAGGATGCTTGTGTCGCTGCTTGAGAAACCATTTGCCTCTGGATCTCCAAATGCAGTTCAGGTGCCTGAGATAATTGGAAGCAAATGTCACTAGAATGATACACATGCATTATCGCTAACCACTTATAACAGCATGATTGAACATACTGTAAAAGATTGATTGTTGAAGATGTCAAAATCGATTTTTAGCATTGCAAGTTGTAACAAATATAAAAACTAAATAGTGACAAGCTCAAACAGCACCACTGATTATTGGAATCTCAAACCCAGTATTAATAAGAAAATAAGCTTAATTTAGCCTCTGTAGCACAGAGGCTCCAGGAATCAGTACATGAAAATACTACAGAACAGAAAGGAGAAAAGAACCCACCTTCGTTGACAAGTCTAAAGACTTCCTGTACAGCTCATTTGCAGGTTCCTACAAATAGCAGGTCTGAACTTTAGTTTACAGTCAAACCAAATTGCACCCGACATTGCAGCAGAAATGGAAGTTTTTTGAAAGAAAAAGACAATATCAAAGTTCTTTTATTGATATTCTTCCAGATGCTTGCATGACAACCTGACTGCATGTGGCTCAAGCCCCACGTGAACAGGTCTGCAGGTCAGCCAGGATCACCAGGAACATGGTACTATGCCATGTTCCTCGTCCCAGGAAAACAGAAACAAAAACAATCTCATCCCCGCATGGAAAAAGAAAAAACAGTGACTATGGGTCAGCCTAGATAAAAGGAACTTTGTGACTATGGGTCAGCCTAGATAAAAGGAACAATGTAAATGTGTTCGAATTTAGCTAACACAATAGCGGACTACACATACCAGATCAACAGCCTTCTGGAAACACCCGGTTGCCTTTGCAAAGAACTCATTAGCTATTGCAGTGTCTGGAGTGAAGAATCCATGAGAGGTCTGAGCATTTCCCAAGCACCAGAGTGCATCAGACTTGTTGGGATCAATTTGCAGTGCCTCCTCCAGCTTGGCTTCCGCATCTGTAACAACAACACTCACTCAATTAGTACCACTTTCACTGTTCATTAACAGCTACAAAGTGGCAGAAACCTAGATGTACTCACAGTCACAGTACAATGAAATCCTATACTTGAACTCTGAATACTAATAAAATTTAAACATACAACACTTTGAAATACGAGAATCTGCATTCATGAAATCCTATAGTCACAGCACAACACAACAGGCATTCATGAAGTATGAAAACCTGCATCTCGCATATGACTAAATATGGATAACAAGTGAGCAATCAAAATAGCACTTTGAAGAAAGAAACTGGGAAGCAATAAACCAGTCCCCAGATGATACATCAGCAATATAAGCCACCTGAATTGTTAGTAACAACTGACTGCTGATTCTTCAAAAAATGCCACGGATTCTGGTAGAAAGGATGCACCACACCCAACACAAACAAATTCCAGTAACAGCTTCAATATGCTATCAGATTTTTTTTAGCGAATACCCATGACACTGATGACTATGACAAAAGAGCACTGAAACAAGCGTAAAACATTTGATACAGAAAAGGAAAGGACTAAAAAACAAGCAAACAAAAGCCATCCTTGTTAATTGAAACAGCACCAGCGCAGCAACACAGTGAATCAATCTGAGCATAATAGCAGCTGAGCCAACAAATTTCCTAAATGTCTGGGCCAGCAACACAGTGAATCAATCGGCAAAGGCTAAGACTTAAGAGGGATCAACGCTACCGCCATAAGGGCCTAACATATGACGACGCGGATTGAACTATGGATTTATGAATTTGTAAAGCACTCATTGAGATCCTAATATCATTAGCCGGCACTTCACGAACAAATCCTAAAAAAAACTACAAGTAGTGCATCAAATCACCCAAACAAAAACAAGAAGAACCGTCTAATCTGAGGAAGCAATACCTTCAAGGAGCTTGAGGCCGTCGGGGCCGGCCCGCACCTGCGACAGCTCCAGCAGCGCGCCGCCCCATCGCGTCAGGTTCTGCGCGCACACAAGGAACACACAACCGGATCACATCGTACAGGGTTTGATCCAAGCGGCGGGAAAACGAACGGGGAGAGGAGAGGAGAGCTCGAGATGGGTCGTACGTCGGCGTCGTTGGGGTTCTGCTCGTACACGGCCTCGGAGTTCTTGCAGGCCATCTCGAAGAAGAACAGCCGCTCCGCATCACTCATCCCTCCCATCTCCATGGCGGGCCGAGGGACGGGGGTTCGGCGCTCCGGCGGCGGGATCCGATTCGGGGGGGTTAGGGTTTTAGGCTCTCCTCTCCCTGCGCCCCGTCTCGCTTAGATTTGGGGACGACCGGAGCGGTGGGGGGCGGTGGGGACGTGGCGTGCTGGCTCTCTAGTCCCTTGTATGGGGAATGAGAGGAGTTGTGGATCGACACGGACACAGTGGGATGGGATTGACTTGCGAAAGGGGTTGAATGGGAAAGGAAAATATCTCTTGGCCCAGCTCAGCGGCTGAAGCACTATAATTGAGCCCAGTTGGCAAAGGCTTCCGATGTTAGGAGAAGAAAGAAAACGGCCCAGTTCGTCTCATATTTTCGCTGGCCCGTTTATCGTCCTCTCTTCCAGATCTTCTTTAATAAACGAAAACAATATTGTGTTTTTCTATAAAAAAACTATTCAATCCATCACAAATCATAAACGTTTGATCTTTTCTTAATGCTAAGAGCCTATTTGGTATAGCTCACAACAGCTTATAAAGCTGTTGTGAGCTGTTTTTGTTGCCAAACACTTGTTTCTAAAATAGCTTCATGAGTAATGTTGTTTTTCTTCTTCTCTCACAAAGACATGAGTTGCGATGAAGCTGAAAAAAATAGTTTATTGCGGCTCTCTCCTTCATTTCTCTCTCGTCTATGCAAGAAGTAGTTGGTGAAGCTATTTTACCAAACACTTTTTTTAAAAATAGTTCAGCTTTTATCTAGAAAGTGCTCATAAAACTATTTTCTAAAAAAATAGCTTTACTGGTGAAATTAAACTGTGCCAAACAGGGCCTAAGTTTGACCACTTATTTTATTCAATTTTTCTTTACAATATCATTTTTTTTATCATGACTTGATTTATTAATAAAGTATGACTTAAATCTATCATCAGCACGTATGCGAAGAGGCAGAAGCTTGTCTTGTAGGCTTAAAAGCAGCAAAGGCCGAGGGGGTTACATGTGTATGTGAAAGCTGAGTTTTTGTCACTGGTCATCTAAAATCGTCAGACTTCGACCTTGCTTCAGGTGGTGTCCTATTTAAGGAGTTGCGTCTATTTTCATGCCTTTTGTTTTGGTCCATGGTCAAATTTCTTTTTGACCTCGTGTATGTAATTTTTTGTGCTCATGAGTTGGTCCAGTTGGGATTGGCTTGGGACTCAGATCATCTTAAGATTGGGGTAAGCCCTCTCTAGTTTTGTAAATGATCTGATGATCCGATCGACAATATTCGTCAGGCCTATCAATAAAAGGCGAGATGAGTTTTAAAAATATTCCTATATTTTAAATTATAAGATATTTTAGTTTTCTAGACATATTACTTTTATTATGTACTCCCTCTATTCTAATTTTGGTCGAATAAATATTCCAGTTGGCTCAATAAGGCCTTGTTTAGTTCCAAAAATTTTTGCAAAATAGGAATAGTAGCACTTTCGTTTGTATTTGACAAATATTGTCCAATTATGGACTAACTAGATTCAAAAGATTCGTCTCGTCAATTCCGACCAAACTGTATAATTAATTTTTATTTTTATCTATATTTAATACTCCATGTATACGTCTAAAGATTCGATGTGACGGGGAATCTGAAAAATTTTGCAAAATTAAACAAGGCCTAAATATTATTATCTTAATTATCATATAAATTTAGTCAAATTTTAGATAATTTGACTTTCCAAATTTTTTGAAATGACTTATAATTTGAGACAGATGAAGTATGTACTAGGTAGAGTATATATCTAATAAGTACATAAACATGTATGCATCTAGAAAAACCAAAATATCTTATAATACAGAATGGAAAGACTAATAACCAGACCCTGTTAGCTAGGCTAAATCCTTGCATTTTCGGTTGGAGTTGCTTCAAGGCCTCGTTTGGTTGCTCTCAGTAAAGTTTAACTCCCGTCACATCGAATATTTAAACACATACATGAGGTACTAAATATAAACTATTTACGAAAACGTAGCTAGAGAGTAATTTGCGACACGAATCTTTTAAACCTAATTAGTTCATAATTATATACTAATTAATTGCTCAATAAGACCAAAATACTACAGGACTTATTAAACTACCAACCAAACACCCTTAAGCTAACTAGCGAAGCAGCTAACATCCCCTGGTGCATGGAGATGGAGACGCAGGATAGCACGCATGCCTGGAGGGGCGTTCCTGACCCCGCGAAAGCCGATGGCTAGGAGCGACACATCTGACTATCTCAGATCCGCGCGCGCCTCAGTTGTCGGGTTCAAGCGAAGCGATGGACCAAAATAGCTCTGGTGATCGGCATGGACACAGATTAGCTAGCGGCTAGCGCATGAATGAATGAATCAAGAAAGAAAAGCAGCAGCAAGAAGAAGAAGAAACAGTACGTGTACGTGGCGCGGTGAAGCAGAAGCACCCGCCGGCAAATAAAAGCAGCGCGTAGCGAGCGAGAGAGAGGCGAGGCGGCCATGCAGGCGGTGCGGACGCGGCCGGAGCAGCTCGCGGCGGAGGCGGCGGTGGTGGAGGCGACCCCGCACGGGAGCGCGCGGTCGTGGAGCCCCGAGGCGGAGATCGGCATGCGCGTGGAGGACATCTGGGACAGCCTTGACGTGCAGCAGCGGCAGCTGAGCCACGGCGACAAGCTCAACAGCTGCTTCGACAGCATCCCCGTCGCGTCCTTCCCGCACACCTTCGACGGCGCGCAGCTGGTGGAGATCCCCTCCGACGCCACGCTCGCCGAGGCCGTCGACATCCTGTCCCGCAACAGGATCATCAGCGCGCCCGTCAGGAACGTCGACGCGCCCGAGGACGCCAGCTGGATCGACCGCTACATCGGCATCGTCGAGTTCGCCGGCATCGCCGTCTGGCTGCTCCACCAGTCCGAAGCCGCGGCGAAGGCCGACGACGTAGGCGCCGACGAGCTGGCAGCGAAGCTAGGCACCGTCACGCTGGAGGGCGCCGTCGCCGCCGCCGCCGTCGCGTCCAAAGTGGCGGCGGCGGCGGAGTCTGAAGGAGCCATCGCGGAAGTCTTCGGGGCCCTGCCGTCGTCGGACCTGTTCAACAAGACGAAGGTGAAGGACATCTCCGGGTCGTTCCGGTGGGCGCCGTTCCTGGCGCTGCAGAGCTCCGACACCTTCCTCACCATGCTGCTGCTGCTGTCCAAGTACCGGATGAAGAGCCTGCCCGTGGTGGACATCGGCGAGGGCACCATCAGCAACATCATCACGCAGGCCGCCGTCGTGCACATGCTCTCTGAGTGCGTCGGACTCCTCTGGTTCGAGGAGTGGGGCACCAAGACGCTCTCCGAGATCGGCCTCCCCATCATGAGGCTCAGCAAGATCGTCAAGGTACACCACGCATTCCTGAATCCTGATTCAGAATCCCACCGATTTCCGTCGACAAAAATGGTGCCGGTGATGATCCGGCGAAATTATATTGGCAGGTTCGCGAGGACGAGCCGGCTCTCAAGGCCTTCCGGTTGATGAGGAGAAAAGGGGTCGGAGGCATACCGGTGGTGGATGATAGCGGCAGGGCGGTAGGCAGCATAATGATCAAGGATGTCAAGCATCTCCTAACGGCATCGGAGACAAACAGAGACTACAGGTCAGGTTTATATATATATATATATATATGCACTCATTTATTTACATGGCAACATCATCAATCTCAGAGGCAAGTATGGTTAACAATTATCACCTGCAGGACCCTAACAGCAAAAAAATTCATCGCGAATGCGAGGCAGAGCTCCGGCGAAAGGCAAATGAGCATCATAACGTGCAGTAGAGGGGACAGTATCAAGGACATAATACTGAAGCTGGATGCAGAGAAGAGGCAGAGGATCTATGTGATCAACGAGGAAGGGAACCTGGACGGCTTGATCACCCTCAGAGATATAATCGCCAAGTTGGTGTATGAACCGCCTGGCTACTTTGGGGACTTCTTCAATGGTGTTATCCCTCTACCATCGAATAGCAGGGTCTGAAAAAGTTTAGTCAGATCAGGAAATCTTTTTTTTTACCATGCTCTCTGTTTATTCCCCTTCTCTGTAGAATTTGGTACACTTACTTTCCATTTCTAGTGTCCATAAATTTTTAGTGAGCTTCCTTCGTCTATAATTATCACTTATGTAGATGAATAATGATAGCTTGTCCTAATGCTTCCATGTGTGTCTCTTTTCATGTTTATGTTAAACAAGTTCGATGCCTGGAATATCCTGTTCCTGGGACTAGGTAGTACTACAAGCTTATTGCTTATCTCCACTTTACCTGGCATTTTTTATTTATTGCTAAATCCAAAGGGCTTTCAAGTTTCATTCCATGTAATATGACAACAACTTTTATGTTAAAGATATCATTCCTCTTTCTCCCCTTTCATTTTGTTTTTATTTATCATTTGCTAGAATCTTCTCATTAATTACAATGGAACGTTTAAATTTACTAAGCACATCTTTTCTTTATTTCCCCCCAGATTTTTCGATATCAATTTATTGTCAACCAAAAAAAAGGTTTCCTAGATTTTAAGATTTTGTGGTTTATCATCTGTTGGAATTTTCTCACTGATTACTCTCAACAGCTTGAATCTATGAAGCACATTTTATCCTTCTGTTCAGAATTTTTCATATCAATTTACTGCACAAACTAAAAAGGTTCTCTTTTCACGTCCTATTTATATTGGAGATAACCCCCTAACTACAAATCTCTAACATGTATATGTGCATTAGGCAATATAAGAAACTATTATTAGACAGGTTATTATTCTACTATATCAGCTATTTCCTCAAACATCACAAGTTTTCTGTGTATGGTCAGTGCCTCAGTGGTCTACAAGAGCAGGAAAAAAAACAAGTACCAAACTACACGAATAAGCGAAAGTTTCCAATTAACAATTATTAGATAACAAATGTGCAAAAAACAAATGACACCAAGTTGGATAAACAGAGTTTACAAACTGATAAGTTTAAGAACATTTTAAACCATCATGAAAATGCTTCTTTTACGATCAGAGATTGACAAGACAACAGGACCAATAGCATTCACATAAACTATATGTTTTGTTTATCATTAACGAATGAATATAACAGAAGGCTACAACACATTATAAGGTAAATGTGAACATAACTGCTGGTAGGATTGTACATAGAAGTGCCAAGCATCAACATTTTGAAGTCAAACAATAGCCATGAGATGTTACAATCGACAAAAGAAGGGTAAAATGTAAGAATTGCAATTACACAGCTCATGGCAGATGCAGTTGTCATAATTCCATGTGCAAGCCTCAATGATGTCACCATTCACCCTGACAGGATCAAGGATGACAAGCTAAGCTAAAGTATTCAATTCAGGTTGCTTTGCAGTTCACACAGTTTCTGTCAGTTCAGGAGAAGCTTATATTTCCATCTTCAGACCGTCAAAAGATGTTTGAAGGTCAAGTTCCCTGTACAGTATAGTGCCAAGAAATTTGGAGGGGGACTTGGAACTAGCATCATCAAAATTTGCATGGGTCTTGAGGTTGCATAGTTGATATGGACATCCCTGGACATCAAAAGAGTCATAATAGTGAGTTCCTTGTTCAGACTGATGGAACGATAAGTCGATAAGTGATAGAATTTGAAGAAAAACAATCACCCCTTCATAAACTTTGCAATTGTCTTAAACCATGATCATAACTAATCTATGAAGGACAATATACCATGCCAATATTATCTTCAAAAACACATGAAACACAACTGAAATTAACAGTGTTTTAAAGGAATTGTGCAGGGCTCTGGCTAAACTGTTCTTCTCAGCTAACATGGTATTCTCCTTTTCAAGGGATTAAAATGTGAAAGGATATCTTAGAGGATAAACTGTGGTTCTCAATTAACATGATGTTTGCAAGTGCTGGGTTCACAAGAAACACGTGCTCTTCTGAGAATAAGGCAGCTAGGACAAACAGCTAGAGGCAATTCATATCATAGGACTAAATGTTCAATTCTCTAGGAGATTTTTTGGATTGTCCAGATAAGAGTTAGCAAATTATTGTCAAACTGAGGTATGGCAGGCTATCAGCCTATCACTCAGTTAAATACAAGAACTAGAAACTAGTGAAGAATCTACAACAAACATTGCCTACTAAACTAGAAAACTACTACAAATACTAGCTGTTACAATTACTAGAAATTGTAACTATAAGGTAATCTAAAGATACAATTTCTGTAAAAACTAAATAGCTGAGGCTAATTGTAAAATGAAGGCCAAGGCACCACCATGCTCTTACAGTTTCAACGAAGCAAGAAAAATGAAAAGGTCAATAATACGTCTGAGTTATATATGGGAATACAGCCTGGGAGTTAGCACTCACCTTGACCATCAAGCATTCGGCTTTCTCCCTTCAAAAAAATCTGAGACCTGGTTCTCCAAATCATCAGGGTTGTACTTTATATACCTTGCAGAACCCCTCCCTCCCTCTAGTTGTCCCCGAAATCTTCCAACAAATGAACGGTATGCTGGAAGAACCTTCTCGGAGATGGAAATCTTCAGCTCTTCTCTTAACTGAGGATCCACAACCCTCCATGATGTTTGTGTCCTGTACAACTCCTCGAAGGCCAAGTTGAAGTTTTTGAATCTATCCTTCAGTGCAGCCTTGAGTTGGCTTGATGAACCCATTGTGTGTGGAAGCCCATCGTCTCTCAGGCAAGCTAAAACCCTAGTCCATGACGACCGGAGATACCCTGTAGAGTATTGCCTTATCTGACCACGACGCTTGCGAATCCAGTTATCACCAAGCAATGTCTTGAGCTCTGAATCCTTCACCTTCTGTACAATATACAGCAGATTGTTCATCAAAAATATGTTCTGCAGCGCCTCATCCTCATACAGCCTCGATTTCTCATCAATCTTGCACTGTAGGTGTGTGATCAGCATGAGCACACAGTGCCCCAATGGAGTCATGTTTGGATTATCAACCCCAGTCAACTCAGTATCCCAACATTCCAGAAGCTTATTTAACGAGGCATTGTAATCCGCAAGCAGCCGCACGTAGTTCATGACGTAGCGGGTAAGGGGATGGATCTCCCCACCAGGCAGTGGTCTCCGAGAAGTCTCTCCCTGTATGGCATTAGCAAACTCTTCAATCGTGCCTCGCACTGCATCCCCGAGCCGCGCGAGTATTCCCTCAGCCTCCTCCTTGATGAAATCCTTTGCCTCACCGGAGAACAAACCCTCAAGCTCTGGTAGCACCTCAGCTAGCGCCTCATACATACCAAGGATGCGGAACAGCTTCTCTGTGGACCTCTTCCCAATCGCAATGGCGTCACCAAAGTTGAGCATCTGCAGGACACAGCCCTTGGCCGCCTCAGTGAAGCACTCCTCCTCGGCGTTAGGGTCGGCCGCAAGGATCTGGCTGCAGATGCGGCGCTCCTCAGCAAGGAGGCCCCGGACAACAACCTTGAGCGCCTGGATCCACTTCTTCATCTTGCCGTCAAGCACGCCCCACTCCACCCGCTGCACCTCCTCGAGGCTCATCTTGTCGACCCCGAGCACGGCGAGGCATTCCATGAGCGTGTCCCGGCGCACCTCCCCGTAGACCTGGCACAGCTCGGGCGCGTAGCCCGCGCGCAGCATGACGTCGGCGATGTCCCTGAGGGCGCTGACGGTGTCCGGGGCGATGAGGTAGGGCGAGATCTCGTCGTCGGAGGCGGAGCTCCTGCCGCCCTGCTGCTCGTCTCCCCCCTCGGCGGCGGAAGCGTGGTGCTGGGCGAAGGAGGGGCAGTCTAGGTCTACGGCGGAGGAGTTGAAGGAGGGCACCGTGAGCGAGAGCCGGCGGAGGAGCGAGGCCTGGAGGTCCTCGGCGGCGAGCGGTGGCGCCCCGCGGACGAGCAGGTGGCGGAACTCGTCCTCGAGCCGTGCCATGGCGGCCTGCAGCGCGGCATCGGCGCGCGGGCCCGGCGCGCCCGCGACGCAGGCGGCCGCGGCGAGGTACTCCTCGGCATCCTCACGCGAGTCGAACACCAGCGCGTCCCCAGCGGCGGGGGACTCCCAGCGCTCGATCACATCGGCCGCCGCGTCCCACCTCGCCTCGGCCCGGGCCACGGCGTCGTCCTCGTCGGGGTCGTCCCCGTCCCCCTGGGAGGTCCCCTCGTCCGCCTCCAGGATGGAATCGACGGGGGCGGCGGAAGGGGGAGGAGGGGGGAAGAGGTCGGACATGAGCGAGAGGCGGTTGACGAAGCCGGAGAGGATGCGGATCATGTCGTCAGCGGCGTTCTTGGAGCTGGCGAGCGACTTGACGATGTGCTGCGCCGCCGCGATCACCTTCTCCTGCCCGTCCGGCGGCGGCGCCGCCGCCATCCTCGACTGCCGCTGGATTTCGGCGGCTGCTGCGAGCTTCTTTGAACGGGGAAGGGAAAAGGGCCGCCGGGGGAGGGGAGGGGAGGGGAGGGGAGGGGAGAAGAGGAATGGACTGGACGGGGAAGCGAAATGGAGTCGACTAATCTGCCCGATGTGCTGAGCTGGCTGGGCGGTTTTGAATGGGTCCACGGATGGTTTGCTTTTGATCATACGGACGTGATTCGTTTGGGCAGGGCTCTGCGGCTGCGGCGGTGCGCGCCTGCGGCTGCCGAGTGTCCAAGCATTAAATATAAATAAAAATAAAAACTAATTACACAGTTTAACTACTCAATCCATCCCAAATTGTAAGTCTTTTGACTTTTTTAATATCAAGTTTGACCACTCGTTTTATTCAAAGTTTTGCACAAAATATCACTTTTTTTTGTTGTGTATTAGTTTATTAATAAAAGTTCTTCTTCAAGAATGACTTAAATTTGATTATATTTGCACAAATTTTTTGAATAAGACGAGTGGTCAAACTTGGAGTAAAAAAAGTCAAACTTGGAGTATAATTTATAAAACGAATTTTTTAAACCTAATTACTTCATAATTAAACAATAATTATTACATACAAATAAAAGTGCAATAGTAACCAAAGCTAAAAAAATTTTTTACAAACTGAACAAGACCTGATTCTCATCCACCGCAAACACAACAGAGCGGCTCCACCTGTTTGAATTTGTAGGTTCCCGTATGCATTTATTTTAGCTTAATTTTCAAGTTCATGTCCATATTTATTCGTTTCTGTATTTCCACACACATTCTGTTTTTGCTCCCGTTTCTAATTATCCTGGTACCGTCCCCGGTGATCAAATGCATAAACAAAGACAGAGTGTTTTTTTTGCGTGTTTTTGTCTATTTTCATACATAATCTCAACCTGACTAATAACATTCGCTATATTGCAAAAAGACACTTTTGTCTTTCTATCTGCTTCTATCCATGTGTCCTACCAATAATAAATAGAAAAAGAATGATATTATAAATAAAATCATAATATATCAACCATTTAGACAGTGGATCCAAACATAACTAAACTAAGGCCTTGTTTAGTTCTGAAAAAATTTCGGATTTCGCTACTGTAGCACTTTCGTTTTTATTTAACAAATATTGTCTAATTATGAACTAACTAGGATCAAAAGATTCGTCTCATGATTTACAGACAAACTGCGTAATTAGTTTTTGTTTTCGTTTATATTTAATGCTTCATGCATGTGCCGCAAGATTCGATGTGACGGGGAATCTTGAAAACTTTTTGGATTTCGGTGTGAACTAAACAAGGCCTAATAGATAGCTACAAATAGTTAGTTAGTCAATATTAATTGTAGAATATTAGTTCCTACTGTATTCAAACAGGGCCTAAGTCAATTGTTCTACATCGTAACTAAAAAAATATTTTTCATTTATGTGTTCAACCTAAATGTTTAAAGTGATGCTAGTATGGTTGTTTTGGAAGATACTTTAGTTTTTAAAAAATTTATCTGCTATAAGTTTATTGATAATATAATTAATATAGAAATATAGTAGTTAAAGTTTAAAATAGTTGACACATTAAAACCTCACTTATCTGTGACCCAGAAGAGTATCCATGTTTGTCCATTAGTTACTCCATCCATCCAAAAAGACTTAACATTAGGATTTATTAATTTTCCTATACAAAACATGCTATTCTAGCATTTACTTCTCTATTCCAAAATAAATGCACTTTCCGCTTCATGAAAGTCAACCAATCTCAAAATTGTTAAATTTATAAAAAAAATAGTATTAATATTTGTATCTCTAAATAAGTTTACTATGAAATATATGATGTGATTAATTATTTATTTGATATCATAAACACTAGTTTTTTTTATCAAACTTAGAATTGTTTGACTCCTCAAAGTGAGAGATGTGCACTTATTTTGGAATGGAGTGAATAGATTAGTGAATCCATGTACTCCTATTCTAAATTATAAGATATTTTGTTTTTTTCTAGATGCATTGCTTTTTATTTTGTATCTAGACGTAGTGTATATTTAAGCGCATAACAAAAGTTACATGTATATAAAAAAACCAAAAATGTCTCATAATTTGAATGGAGTATTGAATTAACCCTTCTTTGTTCCCATCGTCAGCGTCTGCAACCACTAAAAATCAGAACTAGCCCTAATTAATAGAGACATCCATGATCATTTCACATATCTCTTGATCTAATCCAAAAGTTCTAAAAGGTCGAAGTTTTTTTTTTTGACAGATATAGCACTTGCAAAGCAAAGATGTAAGACTAGTTGGAGCCGCACAATTTCTAGATAAAAATAAAAACTAACTGCACAGTTTGGTCGAAATTGACGAGACGAATCTTTTGAATCTAGTTAGTCTATGATTGGATAATATTTGTCAAATACAAACGAAAAAGCTACAGTGTCGATTTTGCAAAATATTTTGGAACTAAACAAGGCGTAAATGGAACATGCTCATCCGGTACATGAAGCAAACTTGCTAAGGACGGCTAGAGGATGCAGGAGGATATCCTAGTCCCCTCACTCTTAATGGCCAATCAGTAATGTTATTATCTTTGTCTAGCTGTTTTGTTGCACTAATCCAAAAGTTTTTCAGCCTGCAGGCTGCAGGCACATGGCCTCGTGCTCGTGCTGTTCGCTTGTCCTTCCGACACACCGTGGCATGGCTTAACCCATTATATTATATATAATCCTCCCATAGTTCCATATCAAGCTCCAACCAACCACCGCTAGCTTTGCAACCAAGCATCGACAAAAAGAATTGTTGCTCTGCTGTCCTGCTCTGCTTGGCTCTCCTGTGATTGCATCATCATCATTTACTAATCCAGGGGAGTGTCATGCTTACTGTCATGTGTGCCGCGTGCATCACTGCATCTTCATGTGCACCCCCTCTAGTTCACATCAGCAGCAGCGCTCTGTATTTTCTGTTCACCTTTTCCTACTACTCCAGATCCTGATGGTCAACCATGCAGGCAACAGTCAGCGCTTTGTTGGAACCAAGAGCCAGCTTTATAGCTAATCTTAGTGCTCGGTGTAGCGAGTCTAAAGTTCAAGTAGACGGTTCATACATGACACATGTCATGGTTCTCAACTCTAGTGCTTTGGTCTCATAATCCTTTGTTAATCCCAATTCCCAAGGACATGGAACTTGGAACAAAGGAGCTGCAGACCATATGCAGGGTACCGATGCCTCTAGTGCTTAATCAACTGCTGAAATACAAATTAGTTCGGGAAAAAGTCGTTGAAAAGTTGCAACTTGAGCACTAAAGATATTATGTACTCCCCCATCAGGCATGTACTACCAAGTCAACGTTATATAAAAACAGGCGAACAATGATGATCCCACAGAACGTTCCTTTCATGCAATCTTTTCAGCAACCTCATTTCCACATTTCTGAACTAAAAAAAGGTTGACCCAGATTCACATCTGATGCTTGGTCAGGTTTGCTTTAAGACTAATGCAGGACCCAACAAACCAAAAAAAGGTACCACCAGAGTTCACAGCAAGTTACCAACCAAGGTGAAATTCAGTAGCGCCATCACGCTATAAGACAGCACAAACTGATATAGTACACACCAACATATTAAAACCTACGTTATTCAAGTCAACAGATTCAAAGAAGCAAACACAGAGAGGAACTGTATCTACCAGCACCAGAAATATACTGAATATATTTAAACTTCCAGTGTGCCAGTACAAAGAAGCTATAGATCCTATTTGTCAGGCATGTCTACTCTATAATGTTACTGTAAGTTTATTTGCCCCCTCTATTTTGTAGCATCAGGGGGAAAATAGGAAGCCGCCACAAAACAAACCAAAAAAGGGTGATAATGTCAGTTCCTGTCAGCAAATAGTTCTGGACTCAGTCCTTCGATCTTAAGATGAGCACTTGGTTCACACTGGACGATGACCGTGGTTTCCATAACACATCGAAAATAACCAGAGGTCTAACAGTGGAAGTGGTAATATGTACACTATCCCCACCAGTCTGGAATTTTTAGTCTTCTATTCCTGTGAATAGCAAGGTTAACTGCAGGGATTTTGTGCCTCACCTGCCTCCATATCATGTTCACCGCATCACCCTTCCTGGGGGGATACTGGAATTCATAATGATGAGAGACATTTTTAAGCTTCGACCACATATCAACCCACTTCTTTTTGGGGATCTGTCTGAGCTGGTTCAGTAAGTAATCAGGTCTTAGAGCTTCTTCAACCGAGAAGAAAAGGGAGAACTCACTGTAATCAATCTCATCTTCAAAAGGGAGCTCAATGCGACTGCTGACTATCACAGGAACACAATGACTGACTATAGCATCAAACAGGCGGCATGAGGAAGGAGTGTCCCCAGCAGGGTGGAGACAAAACTTTGACGACCGCATACCTTCTGTAGACTGTTAGGATCAAACAGATTTGTAAATTTCATGCTCTCTTATAAAGAAGCCTTAATAGAAAAATGTTAATATCACTAAGGAAAGGAGAGTAGAAATGAGAAAAGTGACTTACTATTTTAATGCCGTCGCCTGTAGCAATGCTATCCTCAAAGCGCACCCCTTCCTTACCTTTTAATACCTTCCCAAGTTTTGCCCGGATCTTCCCTTCCTGAAAAAATAAAATGAATGCTATAAACAAATTTAACCTTAAAGTTCTTTAATGCCTAGTAAAATTCCACTAAGGAGAAAAAAAGAGTGAACTAAACTAGCAAATTAACACAGATCACAGAGAAGGGGCAGAGGGTGTTATTACAATCATAAATCAGTTCCATACATCTTTCCTGACAGTACGGCCTCGAAAGAAAAGCAGTGTATGACGAGCCTCAAATGGATCAGGTGGATCGTCATCAAGGAAAGAATCCACAACATGCACATATGGTGCCACAACATCTTTCCTCAGGGAAGCCAGCTCCTTTGTGTATCTCCCAAAGTCTGAAACTATTAGAATAGATGCATTCACCATTGCTCGCAGGAATCTGAAAGCATTAGGGTGATGCATAGGAATAACATGGTCACGGCCTGCAGACCGTTGCCAATATTTAGACTTCCATAGAATGTCCACAATTTCAACCTGCAAGAAAACAAGCAAGATAAATAAAAGAACAGTTAGATTATTTACATGAAAATATTTTCCTGATGTTAAAATGGAGGACATTAGTATATTTTCATAAGGACACTGGATAATAGTGCCAATCCTGATTAACTAATAAACTCTAGAGGAGTAGCAGACTAGTTTTTATTTTTTATTTCTTACCATACATGCCTAGTGTTTTGTGTTGACTAAACAAACTTGGCATAGTGAGATGGCAAAATTAAAAAATTAGGTGACAAGAAAGTAGTGCTATGTTCTTGGAATAATTTTTCTTTGCCTGAAGCACAAATTGCATTATCAAAGGGATCAAACGGTGAAAACAAGATAATAGGCTAAAGTTGTAGATTGATTATGAGGCACAGACATAGGCAAGGATTATCCTGGGATTACGGTTTACAGAAGCAGCGCCAATCAGGGAGATCCTTCCCTATTATCCAGGTGCGGCTGTAGCCTAAACTCAGGCCCAGAGGGCTGACTGAACACACCGAAAAGGCCTGTCTAACAAAGGAAGTACCAGGGCATGGATTAAACACTGTCCTGTTCTCAGTGATGTTGAACGGTACAACTCTTAGGCTTAGCTACTGCTTGTTCTACTATCCTTATATTACTCTCTAAAACACTATCATAGAATGGCTGGCACCTGTAAGTCCATGGAGGTTGCTAATAGTCATGCACATGCACATCAAGCTAGCTTCAGTTCAGGGCCCTGCTGCCCACAAGGAGCTATATTCACTGGCCTTAACATATATGGGAACCATCATTCCATATACATTCAAGAATTTCTCCTACAGATTTAACCATATGTGCAAATCCTGTCGACCTTAGCAGAAATAAGCAAATGCACCATCCCCCATCTCAATTGATTTCAGTTCTGCATAGCAATGATCAAGGTTTAATCACAGAAATACTAAAACTAAGAAACAAGTCACAGTAACTAAGTCCCAACAGTCCAGAATTATCTCGACACACGAGGACATCTGGGATAGCAAAACAACATTTAAATTCTACAGTGACATAAAAGATGCCACGTTGTATCATGAGGAAAGGGGGACATTTGCCGACCTATCAGAGAGATTCAGAATTTGAAAAGAACTCTGTTTCTTGATAGCATGGTTGATGTTGATGGTAACAGAACACCAACTGGCGAGAGAATTGTCAAAATAGCAACAGTTTGTTCCTCTGCGGAACATCTTTGATGTGCTTGTCTTTGTTCAATAGCTCAATGATTTTTGGTAATGTTGTGGCTGTTCTAGTGGACGTATCTGCAGTTTTCACTGGGTAATTTAAGGCTGCTTCGTAGCATAGCAATTTGTTCAGAGCTGTCTCAATCTGAGCCTAATTAAATGGTAATCAATCGTAGGTCCCATGACAACGCAAGAATTATCAACCACCAATGAGCCCAACAGAAAATAATAATAATACGTAGGACTGTAGGAGTAACAATTTGTACAGAGCTAAAAAATTATCTGTGAATGTGATTAATCGCGGTACCTGCAGGAGACGGTCGGCCTCGGTGTCGGGGTCGGTCATGTTACGGCCGTGCACGTTGAAGCTGAGCGAGGAGAAGAAGGGCACGAAGAAGGCGTCGGCGGCGTCAGGATCCCGCACCCTGACGGCCTCCCTTCCCCCATCCGGTCCCGCGGCCCCGTCCTGGAGCGACGCCATCATCCAGTACTCCACGCTGTGCTGGCGCCTGATCCCGCCCGCGGACGGCGGCCACGCGGGGAACCCCGCGCCGTCGTCGGCCCCCATCATGGCGACGTGGAAGCGCGCGGGCAGGTCGTACATGAAGACGCGGAGCGGCGCCGCGGCGGCGGGCGCGCACCTGGCGGAGAAGGGCTTGAGGTTGAGGAGCGTGGCGCGGGTGGCCGCCGCGGGCGCCGCGGAGGTGGTGAGGTAGAGAAAGGCCGAGGGCAGCGCGACGAGGAGCAGCAGGAAGGCCGCGCCCAGCGCCAGCGCGCGGCTGCTCGGCGCCCCCATGGCGCTCGCCGACCCCAACGGCGCCGCGCAGTGAGCACGCCCGTTGGTTGGCTGGGCTGTACCTTCCGAATTCCGGTGGTGGTGGTGGTGGTAAAGTAGTCGGGGATGGGAACTTGTCCCTCGATGAACGGCTGGGTGGGTGGACCAGATGGAACACTGAAACTGGAATGCATGCACGTCTTGTGATTGATCCGATTGAAAAAACACGTCGTCTAGCTTGATCTCGATCTCTTCTAGCTTGATCTCGATCTGGCCAAGGCGTGGACTTCCAGACGGACAATCAATGCGCAATCTACAACGGGATGAACTCTCGTGTCGATCTCCCGTCGTTGCTCTGGTGAGCTATTGCCTATTGGAATGTGGTGATTGGCTGGGGCTGTTGGGGGAGTTTGGGTGGAGCAAAGCAAACTGTGTCCGCTACCGAATTTGCGAGGGACGATGGCGACGGCTGTCTGCGCTCGTGTGCTCAGTGCTCCAATTCTGCTTTGGATCGTGACCGTGGCCACGGTGACTGACTGTTAACCGCCACGCGAGAAATTCAATAGAAAACAGTTTGATTCTTCCAGAACGGAAATTCCTCGGTGCGAGATGAGTACATATTTTGACTTTCGAGCAGCATTTGTGCGGCGCGTTCTTCATTGGAAGTACTACTAACTTCCATCCATAAAATGCCGTGGACGCGTGCTGAACCTGATACTGATAGAACCGTAATTCCGTGAGTTGATCGCAATAGATTCTCCAGCAGGACTACGAAGTAAAGGGACAGCCTCCCCTCTTCATTATTTGACAAGTACAACGATGCTCTATACCCAAGGCAGGCTGCTACCAGCCCGGTGGACGGTGGTCTCGGTCTCGGCTCAACAGGCTGATTCCCACTTCCCAGTGATCAACTTACCAGGGGAAGGAAACAGGGTTCCCACTTCCCAGTGCTTCTGACGATGATTAGAATTCAGAATCCGGACACATGCATTCTTCAGGATGTATTAGTAGTACGGCCTTGTTTAGCTCACCCAAAAACCAAAAACTTTTTAAAATTCTCCGCCACATCGAATCTTGCGGCACATGCATAAAGCACTAAATATAAACGAAAACAAAAGCTAATTACACAGTTTACTTGTAAATCACGAGATGAATCTTTTGAATCTAATTAGTCCATGATTGAACAATATTTGTCAAATAAAAACGAAAATGCTACAGTATCGAAAGCCAAAAAGTTTCCGGAACTAAACAAGGCCGCAGTTACTTTGCTCGCAAAACAGGGGTACATGATGCTTGCAGACACAGCAAGCGAAGTACAGAGTCAGTCACAGCACAGACAGGGCCCGCTTTCCAGAGAGGGCTAGACGATTTCAAAACACATGGCTTTTACATTGTGGCCTTGTTTAGTTCCAAAAAAAAAATTGTAAAATTTTTCAGATTCTCCGTCACATAGAATCTTTAGACATATACATGTAGTATTAAATATAGACAAAAATAAAAACTAATTGCACAGTTTGGTCGGAATTGACGAGACGAATCTTTTAAGCCTAGCTAGTCCATAATTGAATAATATTTGTCAAATACAAATGAAAATGCTACGGTATCAATTCTCAAATTTTTTTAAACTAAACAAGGCCACGCAGTGCTGATTCTCTAGCAAGTAAATGCAAAAAGGTATCAGTCACATACTCGGGCCAGCATGTTTCTTCAGGGATCATTGGGCCGTTGTACCCGTATTGTGCAAATGGCCAAGCATAGTAAGAGCAGTAAGAGATTACATTCATAGACGTTCAATAGCAAATAACAGCTCCACGTAATTTCAGCTTTCAAGAAACAAATGTTTCCATATGCTCATGCTTTCCTGGGGTGGTGGTTTTCGTGACCCCAAAAGTTAGTTCTTTGAGGAACTAGTTTACAGTATGAGAGTGAACAGCAATGGCCACTAACACTGTATAAATGATGCTGAACAGATTGACCAGAAGTTATTGTCAAAATCATCATGATTAAGGCAGCTAATGCTATGAATCAAGTTCTCCCAGTATTCTGGTTGGAAATCAAGCTAAACAACGGCCAGCTGTCGGCCCCTTCATTCCAACTGACATAGCTAGCTTCTGCTCTAGTTGTTTGCAATGTATATCTCACCTATGCAATGTTGGGTAGGACTCTGCCATGATCAGAACAATAAGTGAAGTCCATCCAGTAAATGACCGCGCACCCTTTCCCTTTCCTTTGTTCTTCTGGTCATAGTTTTCCCAGAAGAATCCTGTTTCATTGTAATTCTGCACGATATTCCTGTAAATGTAAAACCGGAGAGTAGCGTAAGCAATCCATTAGACAAGCTACAGTTCAGCTAATTTATTTGGTTTCAACTCAAGAGAAGAATGAACACACCGGATAAGATTTGATCTTAGCTTGTCATACAATTCCCCTGCCCTGCTGCTATATGGTCCATCCTCTACAGGAAAGCACAATGTGAGATCATTGTGCCAGCAGAAGGGTTTGCAAAGGGTATAAACTAGGCACTTAAAGAGCTTACCATGTGCATAGTGATGTAGTGCGGAAAGAACCATGTAGTTCATGTTTATCCAAATGGCACCTCTCCAGTAAGGGGGGTCATGCTCTGTATTACGCTTCATATATATTGAACTGGACCATGTATCAATAGATACTTCAGAACCCGGTTATCAGATGACCAAATAATATATCTATATAAACCATCTTGAAAGGTATTGGGAGCATGAATGCAGTTTGACAATTCCATCTAGTCACATTGAAACATTCATAGGGTAGGAAAGCAAAAGCATATATGCTCCAGATATCCAAACTTATGTGCTCTTTTGGGAGAAGGGTTGGGGGTGGATGAGGGGGAGGGGAGGATGGACAAAATAATAGACCAAATCTGACGATTTACCTTGTTCTAGAAAGCGATCGAAGGCCATAATCTGTCCACAATATAGAAGTATTAGATATCAGATCGAGCTGCTTCTCAAGAACCCACGACTCCTGAGTAGTCAAATGTGATTATTAATTAGGATGGACATCAGAAAAATCATTTAAGTGATAAACAAGACATACAGAAGTAAAGAATATACAGGTGGAATAGTCCCCATCATGAATGGGAAGAGGCTGACATAGCCAACATGGGGTACAAACTGCAGCTGAGGGGGTTGTAATGTTTCTCGCAAGAATTCTCGCCTCATAGTATCCTTGTCTTTCACATCAAACCATCTCAATCGAACCTACAAAAATAACCTCACAATCAAAGTTGAGAATAATGTGTGGCAAACAAAGTACCAAAGCTCAGATGAAGCACAGTGCTGACCTTTTCAGTATGATTACCATAATCAAAATAAGCACCAATTTTGTCATCCAAGTGCAACTGTAAAAATGTCAATAATTACATAACTGGATGTAACAAGCAGTAGTCATCGGGTTGTTTCGATTTTGGAACTAAACCAATATTGTCTCATAAAAGCACAATCGGGTTCAGAACATGATCAATATGTCAACTAGAATAAAACCATGTTTTAAGGCAGAATTTTCTATAACGTACAATTTCCTAGAAGGTTCCAGACATTCACTCTCAAGAGGAGTGGACCAGGTTTATGCTGGAGTCAAGACAGGGCCAAAATACTTGAGAGATCTCCAAAAAACAATTCCAATATGATACAAAAATTCAAGGCCTTCCATGTATTCGTGTCTGCGTCTGTACTTTGTTTCACAAAAAAAAATCAAGCGTTTGACAGCACAGTACCTTGTTAAGTGTTCCAAAATCAGAAAGTTGATTTGACATCTTATAGTAATCCTGCAAAAATTGAACAAAGTTTTCCAAAGAAAAAAAGCCAAAGTCAATGATTGAGACAAATCAACTTGAATTAGCAAGTCATGTTCCTACATCCATACTGAACTACCTTTTCAAGAGAACTATCCATTTTAAGAAACTCTGCAATGGAACGGATGCAGTTTGTAGCCAGAAGCATCCAACAACGAAGGTCAACATGGCGTTCTTCATCATTAGGGTGAGATGCACGGGGATAGTCATCCAATCCAGATGTCAAAGTCTGCAAAGTAATTGGGAACATCAGAAGTGCAAACTGAAGGAACTCTAATATGGCATGACGTGGGCTCAATGAAAAAGCTTTTGACCAATTGATCAGTACGGGAACAAGCCACAATGAATTATGTAAAACCTTTGGGTTCAACTCCCTTCTTGTTATGCTGTCTCTTCCATGCCAATAGAAGGTGCCTTCATATTTACCTACAAAAAATTATGATAAATAAGCCAAAGGTAGAAGTGTTGACACGACAAGTAGAATCATAGATGCAACAGTGAATTTGAGATGTAACAGTTACTTAACTAGCTGAGGACCACAATTACAAAAAGAATAGTTTAGAACCAAATATACTTTTTTCACCAAATTGAGGTGAGAGTATAAAATATGGAGCTACCTGAGATCAGTTCTGCAAATCCGTGTCTACAAAAGGAAGTCTAGGAGATCGACTGGAATGACTGTCAGCTGTGTCAACAATTAATTTCTGCTCAAGCTTAGGTTCATGTCTTGTAAGAAATTGTGCTGACTACAATTATGAACTGAAGCCAGGAGTAACTGAAAGTGAAATTCTGCAACCGAAATATACTCTAAAAATTAATAGCACCCAATGAAGGCTTCAAAGTCCCAATCATATCTCATCTTCTGTTTTTTTTTAATTTTTACTATACAACCACAGTTAGCACCTAATAATAGACTGAGCTAGTGCCTCTTGTTAGGCTTTCAACTATCATCTCCGTACACCATATAACAGCTTGTAGGTTTATCATGTTTGTGTGTTTCAGAAATAACCGTGGCAATAGCATTAAAACTCCAACACTAGTCAATATGAGTACAGCAAATGAAAGTGGAAAAAGAAAGCTCACCTGATTGTGTACTGTTGAACCACTGAAACCAAGAATTTAGCCGTATATAAGCCCTTTCAAGGAAACTGGAAACCTTTTCAGCTTCCTCATCTGAAAACTGCTGTGCATGTATACCACTTGCCAAATCTGTGCCAAGACAAAGGAAATATGACAAAATTAATCGAAAGCAAGACTTTATTACAGTGAAATTCAAGACTTCAACTCTACAGACCTTCATATGTTTAACAGACTTTAGGTGCTTGTCAGTCAACAAATTTTCTTAGCATTCTATGCTTATGTCAAGGGCCTCGAACCCCTGACTGGCCGGACCTCGGCTACGTAGCTCGTAGCCGCCGTCCGTCACGCCGGCGAGGTTATACCCCTCAGCCGTCGGCTTGTAGAGAGAGATGGGAAGATTAGGGATAACTTTCTGCTTAATCTCAACTTGTCCCTGCGTACAGTATATAAGGCCCGTGGCCTAACAGATGGAGAAAGCTCTCCTTAATTGTAGGACTAATCTTAACAAGGAAATAACTAACTAGCTTTCCTCCTAA
>Ga0182004_10000398_pt1 | contig 25385 bp, 17 predicted proteins | sample Sormic07211540_1_FD_120479 | JGI IMG/M metagenome (GOLD analysis project Ga0182004, IMG submission 120479) | Endophyte microbial communities from Sorghum bicolor roots, Mead, Nebraska, USA - 072115-40_1 MetaG | ecosystem: Host-associated > Plants > Roots > Unclassified | place: USA: Nebraska...
AGAATTAAGATTATAGACATATATATATATATATATATATATATATATATATATATATATATATATATATATATATATATTCTACACCAAACTGTTATAGTGAGCAGAATTCAGTATCGTATCCGCGTTTCAGTATTTCGTGGTCCTAAGTGTAGTATTAGATGATACTGAACGCGTTTCAGTACTGCTCAGTATTTTTTCTACTCAAATTTGGTTTGCGGTGTAGAATAATATTCTACACCTATAGGGTGCAGAATAGCGCTGTTGTATATATATATGGCATACAAATTAGAGCGCGATGATGAACGTTTGTGTTCATGCGCCATTTCTGTGATTGCGCTCTCGCAGAGCTTGCCGGTGCAGGAGCGAGGCCGGGCGGCGGACACGATGGCGACGGAGGCGCACTGGCGGGTGCAGGACCCGGTGTACGGCTGCACGGGGATCATCCACGGCCTGCAGCAGGAGATCCGCGACGTGCAGCAACAGCTCGCCACCACGCGGGCGCAGCTCGCCATGCACTTGCACGGCAGTGGCACGGCGCCGCCGTCGTCGTCGCCTCAGCCGCCTCTCGCTGCTGCTGCAGCGGCTACGGTGACAGTGAACAGCGGCGGACGACATCGCGTCAGCGTGCACGAGGACGACGAGGAGCAGCAGCAGGAGGAGGAGGAGGAGGAGGCGCCGTTGATGGACCCCGACGAGTTCCTCGACCTCGATGGCCGGCTCTGAGCGAGCTCTGCTGGCCGTAGCCTTTTTCAAACCAAATCAACCTCGTCTTTCACCTTTTGGATCACGTCGCATTGGGTTTTAATTTACACACGATTCTGTTGTGTATTTATTTATTATATTATATTTTGCCACGTAAGTAGAAATGTAGAACATTTCCAAATATATACTTATGTATGTACGTATCGTCGTATCTTGTGTTCGACAAAGTAACGGCAGCGGTCTAGTTATGAAGCTTTGTTTATTTGGCGCATCATACTGCAATACTACATGCATAATATATGGCAACTCCCGGTAGTACGTGAATTTGAATGGCTTCACTTGACATAGCCGAGCTACATGCTTCCCCTCTGTTTAAGATGTACTCCTACTCCTAACCTTATTAGGAAGGTTTAATTAGAGGATGGCATCCGTGTAAGGTTTTGTAATGATATTATTTAGCTAGGAAAAACTAGCCAACCAGACACTACAAAAAAGAAATTCTCACACTGTATATATAGCATAGTTCAAAGGAAAATAAACAATCCTATCCGTTCATTTTGTAATAAGAACATTAGACGGACAAGGTTGTTTATTTTCCTTTGAACTTTCAACTTGCAATTTTCACAATGGGGTGACGCACACCCCTTATCCTACCATTGATTTTGTTTTATGATTCGTGCAGGTCCAAAAAAAAAAACACTTCCACTTTGATTTGAAAACACTAGGATACGAATTTTAGAGCACTCCAGCATGAATCTTAATGCAAAATGGACGCGGGAGATAAAAGGAGGGCGGCCACCCCGTTGTGGTTTGTATTTACTGCCTTTTAATATCTCTTTAATTCACTAAAAAAAGGATACTATTAATCTAGAGAATAAACTTTTGGAATGACATAGTTGCGAGAACAAGAACGTAGATTTACAGGAGGGCAGGGACACTTTCACCTGGATTTCAAATAAATACAAAAACAGCTCCATCCCTGTTATCTTGTGAGTAGTGTAGGTTCTTGAAGAAAGAATTTGGCAATTGAAAAAAAAACATACTTCTATGTGTGTTTTTTTAAAAAATAATTAATGATTAACAAGGATAGTGACACTAGATAGGAGGAATTGGAAATGAAGTACATATGTTGTTTTTTAGCAGTAGTGAAACCATATAAAACCTCTTCTAAATGTTGTCAGCAACAAGATCATGAGTACGTACTAAAGATCATGAGTAATAAAAGTAGTCGTAATCTTTGTAATTAATTATTTTTAGTCTATATTTAATACTCTATGTGTGTCTAAACATTCGATGAATAGGATGTAATTGTAAACTCTTGGAGAAGGAACTAAACAATTCTAGCTAGATGTGATTGTAAAGCAAAGGAAACAAAGCTGTCGGCGCCTGCCAATTTATCCAGTTCAAGCTCCAGAAACTGCTTTTCGGCCCATTACGTACCGTGACCTTCGTCACAACCACGAACAGTACACGAAGAGGGATCGGTCGATATCGTCAACCGTGACATTCAATCTCTAGACCTCGTAGTATGTAGGGTTGGACGTTTTTTTTACCAATGTGCAAACTCGTATTATTGGACGCAAGATATACAACATAGCATAAAGGCAGTATTTCTAAACAAAAATACACTTTTCGTTCAGCCTACAGAAGAAACCAAAAATCATGAACTCCATCTAGAATTCCATCAAGACGTTGAACTCTACTTCACCATTGATGGTAGATTTCCCTCCATGTCCCTCTCCACCACTCCATGGTGTACAACTGTACATGATTTGACCCCTGCATATTCCTATCTTTTTTCCCTTCAAGGTTTGTCATGGCAGGGCGATTTATCATCGCAAGACTGCAAAGAAGCCTATCCGTGCTCACTTGGTTGAGCTTATGGTGTTCATCCGATTTTAAGATCTTCACTGGATTTTATTCGAGGACTTACATCATTGTTCTTTTAGTGGTAAATGATGTAGTTATCGACAACAAGGTATGCTATTATTCTTTTAGTGCATATCCATTGACAACAAGACACATGTAGTGATTTCATCAATATCGGACCTTCTCAAACTCTTGGTCATTCGAAGATGGTTATAAAGGTAGTGTGTTTATATACATTTAGAGAGACGAATATGCGTGCATGTATAAGGCTCTGCGTCTATACTGTGATTCAAGGAAAAAAAAGATTAGATTGTATTAGAGCTATTCTTTAACTTTATTTTCGTATAGAAAAAAAAATGGTCCGTAGAACAGGTGTATGGAAAATACGAACATCTCGTAGTCGATAAACATTTACAAATTTACAGTCAGATCATATCGCCAGGAAAAAAAATTGCTGCTACATCGCAACCTAGCGATGTCGCTGCTTCATTCAGGTTATGCTGATGAGGAACGCAGCTAGTACAGGAGTTTGGCATGGTTGTGCTTGCTTGCCCTTTCGCTGCCGCATAGCAGATCACCAGCCAGGTAGGGTAGGGTTCTACTACACGAGGTTGGCTTCTGTATATTTTTTTTCCCCTCACTGCTTCTCCTAGAAGAAAACTACGAGGCCGACTAGCTGCCATCTTATACGTACACCCCCAAGATGCTGCTACCATGGAATCAACCAGTGCAATTTATCTCCATTTCTTATCACATGCCTATTTACACTGCCCACTCGTTGCACCTTAGGTCTGTCCACCTTCCTCCTCGTCTGCATTACGATTCATTTCTGAGTTTTGGACCAAAGAAACTAACGCAGGCAAGGATCAAGGCCAACTTCATGGAGACTCACCTCGGCGCGACAATTTCTGACAACAGCGAGGCTTGAAATAGTCCGGGAAGGGTCTTACGGGCACAGGAATAAATTTACCCAGATAAGCCAGGGGCCAACTGGAAACATCAAACGAAGGAAAGAGGTCAGCATTCACACCAAAATTGACATTGAAACAAGGCTTCACATTCAGTTTTACAAAAAATAAGGGGTTCCATGGAAAAAGTGACTTTTCAGGGTTCATATATGCAATGATCAAGTCAGGATGATAAGCTCGTGCATAAAGGATGTGACAAATTCGAAGGATTGAAAAAGGTTTACGGAACCACAATAGGTTGCCAAATTTTGAAGTGCATACCTCACAAGGCCAATAGCAACTGAAACCAGCCATAATCTCCAATCAAGCCTCACTATTTTGAAGAACTTCCCCAGGAACTGAATTATCAGTATCTGCCAAAGACAAGAGCAACTTTATAACCATGGACAGAGGTGATACCAATGTAGAGAATCTATATTGTCTGTTACCTGAAATACTGTCGTTATACCAATTATTCCCATGAATAGGTGATTCTTTGTTACCCCTTTGAAGACATTCTTCTCCTCGGGTTTTCGCGCATTGAACTCGTTGAAGATCTGGCATAAAAAACACATCCAGATGTACATGGAGTTAACGCGGGTAATGAATTATCAAATAATATATTTTTTCATGGCAAATCCACTCTGGTATGGTTCAACTTCGCACAAGCAAGACAACAGGCTATATATGGTCACTCAAGGGCCTAGATTCTAGGAGGTTAAAGCTGGCTACATTAAATTACTGGAAAAAAACAAAATGCAAAGAAAACTAGCAAGTCGCTGAAAATTGATCAAAACATTCCAGGTGAAGCACAAAACCAACCTCCATATAACTTATGCCATACCTGAAACTTGACTATGGTAAAACAATGAATAGCTTATAACTTGACTATGGTAAAGCAATGAATAGCTTATAACAAGTCCTTACTCGAAGGAAAATATCCATGTAGTATCAAAGGTAGAGAACACACTAGTCCCTTTTGTGGAAAACTGATACCAAGGCCTTGTTTAGTTGGAGAAAAATTTTGGTTTTGGCTACTGCAGCACTTTCGTTTGTATTTGGCAATTATTGTCCAATCATGGACTAACTAGGCTCAAAAGATTCGTCTCGCAAATTACAGGCAAACTGTGCAATTAGTTATTTTTTTATCTATATTTAATGCTCCATGCATGCGTCCAAAGATTCAATGTGACGGGAAATCTTGAATTTTTTTGGAACTAAACAAGGCCCAATTTATAGTCAACTCAACACGATTCTTATCTTTTGATAATAATCCAATGTTAATATGCATTTGTCTAAGGTGAAGCAAGACTTGTCTGCAGTAATGTTCTGTTATGTTTCTTGAATTATTGAAGAACAGATAATCCACCTGGCAAAATACAAATGTGTTAAAGATGAAGGTATTTGTTATCTTCTCAGCGTCAGATCGGCTTTCATTCTGCAGACGCAAAATCCTTACTCCAGCAAAATCGAAAATCAGAAGAATTGCTACTTGGTAAAGGGCCTGTGCAAAATTCCAAACATATCAGAATAAGAAAGAATTTTAAACAGAATCCAGTTTTATAATGAAGGAATGCTAACCTGAACAAACAAGTTTCTCCACATAATATTTGTAACAAGAGGTTCCCTGCAGTAGAAAAGTATGGGTAAACTATTTCGAAATTCAGAAAGCATAATATATACATATTGGACACAATGTTGTCAACAAGGAATTTTGGATCATTTTACATGCCTTCGACCAACAGGATTTCTCTTCATAAGGTTGTCTGTTGGAGGCTCAGTCGCCAATGCAAGAGCTCCAAGTGTGTCCATGATAAGGTTCACCCAGAGAAGCTGAAAAGTGAGAGAACGAAGTATATGACACTGATGAGAAACAGCCTGGAAATACATGTGTCTCAGGTAAAATGCTGCATCATTGTTAAGCTATATGTCTCAAGTTCTATACAGATTGTTTACCAGAAAGATTTTTTTGAACGTATTTACCAGAAAGATTTAAAATTCCATATATATACTTGCACATAATATTAAAATTCAGCAGACGTTTCATGCAACATGACAACTAACTGCTTCAATGTAGAAACAATGGAAGCAGTCGAGTAAATTGCACAAAAAAAGGAGGAAAATTGTCCCAACCTCAACAGCATTTAGGGGCACATCACCAGAGGACACAGCAGCAACCACATTAATCACGAGTGCAGCAACATTGACAGTGAGCTGGAACTGAATGAATTTCTGAATATTAGCGTAGACAGATCGTCCCCAACGAACAACCTGAAAGAGGATGTACAAATCCATAATTCTAACCTAAATCTCACCAGATACACTTCTGCAACAAGAATTATAGCCTAAAAATGCACATTGTTCAGGACTTGAATGTGTGATCTCTGAACAAGTGGAATTACATTATTTTTACAAGGAAAGAAAATCAGTGTCGAGCACAGTTAAGTCCTCTTGTATAATTCTACCAAACAAACCTTGACAACTGACGTGAAGTCATCATCCAAGATTATAATGTCAGAGCTTTCTTTAGCGACTTCTGTCCCTGAAATGCCCATTGAAAGACCTATATCGGCCTAGACAACAAATCAAGAGGCAAGGCAGCAATTAGAAACAGTAAGAACATCAATGTAAAAGAAAAGTGCAATATGAAATAGCTCATCAATGTTTTGAGCTGAAGATGTCACCTCGTGCAATGCAGGGGCGTCATTTGTGCCATCACCAGTAACAGCTACAACATGGCCTTTTCTTTTTAAAGCTTGGACAAGCAAAAGTTTATCATTTGGCGAGGACCTCCCCATCACCTGAAACAAGTTAATTAGCTCTATGGCACCAAAAAGAATGAAAGGACTTAAAAAATGCTCCAGAGGACAAAGGCTAGAATGACAGCATTGGCAAAGTGAAAGAAAGCACCAAACAACTTGTGAGACATAGTGAGAGAGAGTTACAATTATCTTGTCAGCGGCATCTCCTCTTGCACTTTCAGACATCTCACGGAACACTTTTCCCTCAATTACAACTGGCTCTGAAATAACACTATTTGCATCTAGTATTCCACACTCCAGAGCTATAGCTTTAGCTGTTTCAATATTATCTCCTGTAACCATGCGCACCTGAATTACAGACACTATGGTCATCAATCATAATAAAACAAAATCCATTTCCAAAGAAAATGCATGCATTCTTGAATGAAATAAAAAATAGAAAGGCTATCCACATAGTAACAGAACAAGATACATCAATGACTGGAAAGATAATCTAGTGGACAGTATTTGGTTAGTGGGCAATTACATGGTCCTTCATAATGTGTAAGCTACCATAAGAATGAACAAGGGGTTTTAGAAAGTTATTTGCCATACGATAAAGGCTAGCAATTTCTTCATGCTCAAACATGGTAGACAACATATTGTAATCCTTTTTTCTGTTGCTGTTTTCTAAACTCTATATTCAGTATACAATTAGACCGGATCTTTTCCTCCTGTTAATATTAGTTCCTGTTACTACCATTTTATTTGCTCTCTGAATATTAAAACATAAAAAAATCCTAGGCCATCCTTAGAATGCACGAAATGTGATGCAGGAAGAATAAAAACAATATAAGTAACACAAACCTTAACACCTGCAGTGGTGCACAGTCGTACAGCATCCTTTACACCTGGGCGACAGGGGTCCTATAGGAGAAACAAGTTGTTGAATGCTATTATCAATTTTGCTTAAAAATATATGCATGGGGGGACTAAACAGGAGGTATTATGATGCAAGCTCACAGAAGAAAGTAGAGAACAGAATACACAGTACTGTCCTACGCTCAATGTTTGAACAAATAACTTGACTCCCTAGTATGCGTCAAGCACAGACACAGTCGAACCAAGAAACAAGTCCACAATAACAGCAACCAACCTTTATTCCTATGATGCCAAGCAGGGTCAGGCCATCCTCGGGCAACTCCCAGCTTGCTATGTCTTCCTCTGGGATCATTTCAGTGTCAAAGGAACAGTATGCAAAAGCAACACAGCGTAATGAATTCGCTGCCATGTCTTCAATTGATTTCTTGAATTCATCGTGCTGCAAATATTAAAAGTCCAAGTGGGTCTCACAGAAACAAACATTTTAAAAATTCAAGTGAGTCTCAGGTTAACCAACAAAAAGCTAGGAGATGGTATTACCTTCTCAGCACTCATTGACTGAACCGAGCCGTTGACAGAAAGCCAGCTTTTGCAAGATGATAACACTATTTCAGCTGCACCTTTCCAGTGGATGTGAACACCATCATCTGACTAAAATTCCAGGAATCAGACATCAAGAGAACACTAGCCATATCGGGATAAGAAACAGTATGACATAGATATTTTCATCAGGATAAGGAAGTCACTGGTCAAACAGTTACAAAATCTTTGCATATCAAAAGACAAGATTATGGAAATCTATCCTGATTCAAGAATGATAAGAAAATGGCAATGGAATCTAACGATTAAAACCATGGAGGCAATTGACTAGTAAGCAGTAATCCCTTTAAGGAGAGGGGTGTCACTGTCCCATAACTGGCTAATTTAGAAGTATAACACAAGTGAAATTATGCTCGATATCTTGTCCATCTAGGGGTTGTTGTAGTTGTTATCGTTGCTTTGTTGTACTGCTCAGTCTGGGTTTTTTCCTCTTTTTAATATAATCGGCAGCTCTTCTGCTTGGTTTGTTTCGAAGAAAAATTATGCTTGAAACACATAGAAGTTGTTTACAAATTACAACTAGTAGCAAGATGGTGGGTGGCAATCATTTGGCAGGTTTTTGTTCCAATGCAACAGCAAGCCAACCAGAAAACAGAATCAGCCCGCTGACAAATATGACATGTTATTTGTAAGTGTTAAAACTTTTATGACATCACCTCCCAACAGAAATTCAATTAATTATGAATTAAATGTTATTTCAAATATAGAAAAATTTGCAAAAGAAAAAGTAAAAAGCAATAGGATAATTCAGGCACACACGTTACATTATTTTATGTCCCACTACAACTACAAGTGTTACATGGTACAAGAATTACTAATATCTTTGAGTCAAAAAGATTAAAAAAGATTCTCAGACACACATTAGTCGCATAAAGGTTTCATACACATAACACTATGTGGTACCTGTACTGCAACAGCGCCACGTTTCTTCTCCGAGTTAAATGGAAAAACATGAATAACTGAAGATTTTGTCCTCACGTCATGGAAATCCATCCCTATCTGTGCAAGGTGGAAAGCCAAGTCAACAGAAAAAGGACTTGTAGAAATACTGAAGAGTAAATCAAAAGTAATAAACTAATAGTACCTTAAGGCCCCAAGAAAGAATGGCCTTTTCAGTAGGTGAACCGGAAAGTTCAGCTGTTCCCCCATCCTGTATAAAGAAAGAGAATGGATGAAAATTTGTCGAACATGGCAAGTTGACAATTGGTAAGACTAGTGCTATGAATGATTTTTAATAGTCCCCTTAGACTGCCTCCAGGAGGATGCCCACTTCAGGTGTCCTGCATGTTAAGGGCGTAACCTGATTGTTTCAGATCTTAAACTGCTGATGAGCTTGATCCCTCCAAGTTTCACACTATTAAAAGATTGTGCTTGAGACTCAATTCAAATTTTCTTTAGTTGGTCTAGTTGACAAATCGTTAGCAGCTCCATTCTGGACACTGAATCCGTGATATTGTGAACTAAGGAATCTAGCATTGAGTTTCCAAAAATGGTATCTGGACTAAAAAGAAGACTTTTTCTGTACCTCTGGCAGAAATACAGTTCCCGTTGTGTTCTGTGCAATTCCTTCAATAATAAGTGATACTGCACTGTCTGTCATCTGGCTAACATCATCGCATGGATCCAACTTTGTTCCAGCAAAATATGCTTCCACGACCGTCATCTGCAGGCTCAATTCATATGAGTTACAAACAAATTGTGATGCCAGGAATTATAAAATGTCACAACTAAAGCACAGAGCATATGCTCATTGTACTAGATAAAATTGAACATATGCTTGTCCGAGAATTCGTTTGACGTAAAGTCCTGAACAAGCATTATGTCAGAACATCTTGGGAATATATCATGAGAGAATTTAAATGGCAAATGGTCTGGTAAATGACTCAACAAACCTTATTCAATGTAAGGGTTCCTGTCTTATCACTGCATATTGTAGTAGCTGATCCCATTGTTTCACATGACGAGAGCCGCCTCACCTATTTAAATGAAACAAAATCAAATCATATTCTTCCTCTTGCTGTATCTTCTTTTATATAAATATATGCATAAACATATTTTTTTTATTTACCAGAGCTTTGTCTCGCATCATCTTTTTCATGGAATATGCAAGCCTGAAAAAAATTGCAGACAGTCATTTACCTGAAAAGTTAATGGAATTTACATAAGAATTCATACGTCAGTGTTACTGCCAATGGGAGTCCCTCGGGCACAGCAACAACTACAATGGTCACCTGTGGATAAACATGAGAAGAAACATTTAAAATCTGTTCATGGTACTAGTTTTATATTTTTATATTAATAACATTAGGATTACATACAGCAATAGTCAAAATTCTAATTGCCCCCATAAATCCTTGCTTCACACCAGTAGTTCCAGCAACAAATTGAGTCGTCCCATCAGGATTCTCGGTATGTCCAGTAAAATATCTGAAGTTGGTTTCAAAATCAGTGAGAGAGAAAGAGGTACATTTTTGTTAGTAGCAATATTTAGTAAAAATAAAATACCTTATCCAAAGCACAACAAGTACTGCACCAGCTACAGACAAGCCTACCAAACCAATAAAAGTTGCAACACCATTCAAGCGAACCTAAAAAGGGTGAAAGCATAAACCAAAGAGAGCCTTCAGTATTTATCCATTCAAGAATTTGCACTTTTCTTACAGAGAATAACCTGTAACGGTGTTTCTTCACCATTATCTTCTGAAAGGTTAGCCATCAACTGACCCCATTCAGTATTTGTACCCACCCCTGTTACCTTAAATTGATAAGTAAAGTGTATAAGAAGTTATATTCAGTTTAGCCATGAAGAAGAAAATATTAAAATGATAACAAGGAAATCCTATGGAGCACAGTGACATGGAAAACAAGGGTTCTCAGTTCTAGATGTTGTCAAAATGCTTGAGATTGCTGGACTCACCAACATAGAACCATAGCCATCTGCAACTTTGCAACCAGACATCAAGAATGGTGCCCTTTGATCCTTGTGGACCTAAAATAACACCCAAAATGAAAATCCGATAAACGCAGATTTGGGAACAGCAACTGGCTCTTTTTTGATAGACTTACAACTTTTGACTCTCCAGTCATACTTGATTCATCTATTGCAAGAGAATGGCCAGATATCAGGACACCATCAGCAGGAACCTGGAGGCGAAAAAATGATAAGAAGATGATTCTTCACAAAAAATGAAAATAGCAGTTGAAAAATTAATATACCATCTTACTTGATCACCAATTTTGAGAGGAACTACATCACCAACAACAAGGTCAAAGATTGAAGTTCCAAATCTTTTACCACCTCTAACAACCTAACCAATAGGGATAGCAAATCAGAAATATAGCCAAAGAATGGGAATTCATACGTGGTGTGGCAACACTCACCTCCACTTGTATGTTCTGTTTCTCCTCATTCAGATGTCGAAACTGTAGAGATTGTCTATAATCACTTGTCGCTGGAGATATGATGATGATAGATATTAGAAATAGAACATTGCTACTGAAAACAAGTTTACTTGTAATCCAAACCCATTACCAGTAACAAGTATCACAAGGAAAACGGCTAAAAAGATACTTCCACCATCATACCATCCTTCATCAACACCCTGAATGAATAAGGTAATATGTATAATAAAGGACAACAGGACTTTTAGTTCAAACAACATAAGAGAGTGATAAAAAAGCGCAAACACAATACCTCTGTGGTCATACCCAATGTCAGTGATATAGCAGCAGCTACCATCAGAATGACAAGAGTTAAATCTTGGCATGCTTCAAATACAAAACGCTGTGAATCAAACATAATAGAGTTAAATTTTGAAATTGTAAAAATTTGAAGCAATGAGATTCACGTAGTGATACAAAAGTAGAAAATTATGATGGGACCAATATCTAGTTTGATTTTACCATTAAAAATGTCTTCACTAATTTAAGGATTTATTTCGTATTTTCGTTGCTTTTGAAATCTACTCTCTTTCCATTTTTTTTCTCACTTTCTACCAGTGAGCTATCTCATTGAAATGTGGTCCGAAATTCCCTCCAGTGGCAAAAAGGAGACATGATTTCAATCAAAGTAGCAGAAATTTTGAGCAGAGAAACATAAAGACATAAGTTGGACAAAAGGCTGAAAAAACAAAAGGAAAAGAAAAGGGAAATATGGTAACACTAGGAAATTGGAACCACAGTGATAATAGTAGGAGGTTGTAACTGGAAATGATTATTTGTAATGCTTGAAAATTTATATGATCATATATGTATTTATAAAATACCAGTATGTTTTTCCTCTTCTTGCGTGGATATGTATTTGACCCATAGACATTCCTCCTTCGTAACAATTCATCCTCATTTGGACTAACTCCCTTCTCTAAATTACTCTTCAACAAATCTGACAGTCCCCTAACCTGATCAGATGGACATAATTAGTGACGAACAAAGTTTAACATGAAGAGGTTGACCAAAACAAGTGATAATAAAGGTCAGCATTATCTTACCCCTCCAATTTCTTGAAGAAGAACATTGTCATGGTCCCTGTTTAATGTGTTAAGCTTTTCCAGTTCAATTGGAAAACTGCGAGAGGCCGTTGCAAGATTTATACCAGTATAAGCTTCTGCTTCGTGCAAGGACATTAAACATAACACAAGAATATAAATAAATGGTATGCAAAACAAGCATAAAGGAAAACGTAAGAATTAATCACAAGTATAACTTGGCAGAGCAGCAGTAAACTTCCAAGTAGATATAACATCAGGAAATATACTATACAGCTAGCTAATTTATGGTAAAAGTGGCAGCCTGGATTTTATAGACAAATCAGATGAATTTTAACATAATAATGTACAACTTAAAGAACAAAATGATTTGAAGAAGGAAACATAGTGAAACGGTAAACTAGTGAAACAAATTATTATGACTGATATTGAAATCCAAGTGCATTACCACATCATTATTGTTTATATTATTATATAGAACTGTGCTCTCAGGCACATTGCTAAACAAGGAAAACTGCCATATTATTTACAAAGGAACAATGAAAACATAATTCATTGCCCTTTTTATCACTAGCCTTTACAAGGATAGAATGATAACTGATGGCATAACAGTAAACATGTTTCTGTAAAAATGGACACTAAAATAGAGGTTAAAAAAACAATATGAAGTAGCAGTTGTACCTGTGATATCTTTTTGGCCAGCTTCTTTGAAAAGAAATGCTGCCTGGAGAATACAAATTCAGAATACGAAAAAATGAAACAGACCCCAAAAAAAAAGAATACAATATCTCAGTAAGAAAATGACACAGTACCCGTATAACTTGCGCGTGGGACCGGATCTTCCTTCTTATAATCTCTTTCTCTTCTTCCTTTTTAAGGTCTAGAGTATATCTAAAACGTCGTGAAGCATTAAGAACAAGAGCAGCTTGCTGAAATGAAGAGAATAGCCGTATTTGTCAGAACTCAATAGTAGAAGTTTGTGTCCATTCACTACACACAGCGAACTTCTGTATACCAAAGGCTACTTCACCTTTACCATGACAAATCTGACATAAGCAACTTAGAACTATTAATAAGTAATAATAAGTGGAACAACTAGTATCTCATTGTCATAAAATTGATGTTTGCTTCTTTTAATAATCTCCCCAGTGTATCTATCAACAGGATAGTCCAGCCAAGCAACAGAAATTATCCTCGTCTGCATAAGAGCATCAATGTTTGGATATATGTGTGCCGAACCCCTGCTATCAATTTTCTACTTTCGATTGCTGATTTTGGAGAACTCTGTGGCTACATGAATATGCACAGAGTAGGAGGAGGAAGAGGTACTGTGTTTGTCAGCAAACAGACCACAATCCACAATGCCTTTGTAGGAATGTAGAAAGAAAAGAAGTACAATGCGCATGTCATTAGGAGGATAAAGAGGCTACTGAAACCCCCAATCAGAATCAACAAAGCACTGGAACATTTCACTGGAGTATAACTCTTAAGTGAAATGCTAAAATAACATGTTCTTCAATCGGAAATATGCTCATCACACATTCACAATTCCTCTTTTCTCCAAGCGGCACAGAGAATCGTGTAAAATGCCCACGCTTCGAGCCTCGAAAATCGAAATGGCACCTCCACAACCACACTCCACACTCCAGTCACGATCATGCCAACATTGGCTGTCGACTTATTTTATTCCCCGAGCGCACTCAAACAATTAGAGTACGGCATACGCACTAATAATTTCCAAATCGGAGGAAACCACACGGACAACGCAACCCAGATCCCCGAACATCCGGCCAACCGAGGATCCAAATCCGAAGGAAACAGAGTCAGAGGAGAGAGACGATCGCGTACCCTCCACCGGCGCAACCGGTCATGCGGCGCGTTCTTGTGGGGTATATCGAAGGCGTCGTCGAAGACCTCCTCCACCTCCGCCTCAGCCTCGGCCTCGGCGGCATCCTCCGCCGCGGGCCGGTCGTCCGGCGAGCGGATCTCCGGCGGCGGCGGCGAACTCCCCTGCGCCATGCCCGATCAGACCACTCCGGCAGCAGCAGACAGAGCCAGGGGCACCTTCGCAGGAGAGACGACACCGAGAGACCGGCGAGCGCGCCACACCGCACAGACGTCACCACGAGATCGCCGGGAACGCCAGGTGGAGGCGCGGCGGGAACCCAGTCGCGGCTCACCTCGGCGTCGCGAAGCTTCTTCCGGGCCTGCTCACACACACACACACAGCCAGCTGCCTCGCGGCTCCGCCGCCCCCTTCCTCCCTCACCCCGACTCCCTCTGAATATCCAGGGAAGAAAGAAAGAAAGAAAAAAAAGCTTCGGGTTTCGTTTTGTTCTCTTCTTCCTTGGCCCGCTTTTGCGGTCGGGAATGGGGACTTGTTCTCGAGGCGGTTGCGGCCATGAAGCTTCGTGGAAGCTTCTTGCGGCGCATCACGCTGCCACATGGGCCCGCGCATGGCCAGGACTGGGGGGAGATGGAACTCGTAGAGGTGGGCCCACCAGTCAGGTGGTCCGTGTCCGGCGGGAAGTAACGATCGGATCGGACGCTGCAGTTACTTGAGCTTTGGCGCGATACGTGACGGTTTAGATGACAGGTTTCGAATGGAAACGGAAATAAAATTAAATAGAAAGGTCAGTAGAATTGCTACTTGTATAAGGAGTATAATATAAGAGGTGACGTTTAGGCCTGTTTGGATCCATGTTAATAGTTAACTACGTAGTGAGATGGTTATTAGTCAGATATTTAATTAATAATTAGTCGTGTTCATAGCTAATTAACAAGTTAACTTAGCTGGATCCATTTGGTTAAAAGGTGGATAATAAAGTCAAAACATCTTATAATTTTGAAGAACAGAGTATTAGCTGGATTGCTATAGCTAATGAGATTGCTAATTAGGTGCATAGCTAATGGTTATTTAATCCATTTAGTTGTGGTCCATTTGGATCCCAACTAATTTTTAGCAGCTAATTAAGCTTGATCGAATCAGACGGCCTGAAAAAGATAATAACAGAGCATGGCGCCATTACAACCTCGCTATCGAAAACATGGCGCCATTACATCGTGGAATAAATCTAAGAAAATGCAAAACTTAGGTGAATATATTCCACTACAAGAAACTCAACTAACTAATCTATGGTCAGTTTGTGGAACTATCATGTGTTATATACATATTTAGGAGGTTGTTTGAATTATCATTTGTAATGGCAGATTTGGATAATTTAGATGCAAAATTAGGAGGTTACTTTATGTATTTTCGTAACGATAGATCCAATGGCTAATATCAACGATGATGGTTGTAGTCTACCAAATTAAAGGTAAGATGTTTCTGATTATTGTAAAAATTTCTATAATTTATCTTTTTTTTTATACCTGCCTGGTGAGATTAATGCGGAAACATCTCTCGTGATAAAAAAAAAAAGAAAATAGAAGTTGCATGCACCGGCAACATCCACATATGCCATATCAATACGATACGATCATACGATCGGCCAGGCAACGGGAATCCTGAGGAAGCCAGCAGCAGCAGCAGCAGCATACGGTCATACACCATGGGGCACATTATTTGGATCCAATCCAATTTTGTGATCCGTCCAGGATCCGCCCCAGTCCGGTCCACATTGCGTGCCGCAAACCCGGGTGTTCGTCGGTCGCACACGACACATGCTCCTGCTCCGCTCCTACAGCGCCCTGCCACCCAATAGTACTTGTCCTCGTCCGTCTCCCTTTCGGGGCAGTCCACCTCACGCGTCACGGCTTTGCTTGCACGCCGGGCACGAGAGAGAGAGAGCTTCGGTTCCGGCGGTGGTGGCAGGTGGCCGACAGCGACCACCGCCAGCAAAGGAAGCGTGGCACGTTTCGGCGAGTCGATCCTTCGTCAGCAGTGCTGATGCTGACTCGGCAGTGTGTTTCCACATGTTGTCCAGATTGGGTCAGCAGATACAGGCAGACTGGACTGGACATACAGCCGTCCAGCGGACCAGCACCAGCCTCCAGGTCCAGGGACGGAGCTTCCAAACAGTTTCCATCCACGAGCTGGACCAACATGCTTGCCAGCTCCCACCGATCACGGGGAAGAATATCTGGAAACAGCCCCTGGCACTGGCAGGCAGGCAGGCACAAATATAATATAAACTGAGCACACGCCAGACGACAACACCACATGCCGACCCACTTGCCATTTGCATGTGCAGTGGTGAACGTAGCAAGGTACACATACATCAGGACAGAGATGACCAAAAAAAATTTACTCCAAGATAGCAAGGAAAGATTACTTGCATCCAGCCATCTAGGACATGTCTCCAAGGAGAAGGAACATAGTTGAAAAATCTTTCACATTGCACAAACTGAGGCAACACCTTGTTTAATGGTGAGGGGTTGTAATGTACTTCCTGAGTTCCTGTGTTACATTTTACAAACACTGAGAAGCTGACAGCTCTGGAGTCGACACACAAATGCCTGCTGGGGTTCCTCCGCAGTGATTCTAGGGACAGTAAGGTGTTTTGTTTTCCCACTATTATGTTACCTACAAGTATCTGGAGGCACATGAAGTGGAGGAAGTCTACAAGCTTCGGTAGTCCATGACAGTCACTTCGTCCTCTGGAGCATCGAGGTCTTGGTAGCTGCAAGCACGGTAAGGTCAAAACTGGTGAAAGGTTGTACCAAAAACACCAAATGATTATGCATTGGGAATACGTTTCGGAAATATCTACTGATAGTTCACATCAATAGGTATCCAAATCCATTGCATAAGGCTGCTTATTCAAAGCGCAAAATTTGCATCACTAGTATATGGAAAGACGTATATCCTAGTCAAGTATACATTATAAACTAGCCATATTCCAGGCGACCATAATCTGGTTGTAGAAGTACTAAAACATGGTTGAGAACGACTTGGACTGCAGATAGAGTTCCATAATCAGACCATTCTTCAGCCAGGACATTTTTCAGGGTGCACAAATTATGAATAATCCACTGGCAGCAATCAGGAGTTTCAATTAGCCAATCAGCTTAAATTCTACAGTCAATTGTTTAAATTTGGTACTCAGACTGACAAGAAATATGCCCCAATGTACAAATCAAGTCAAATGTAAAATACAATGATACCAAATTTAAGTTGTCAACAGATAATCAGTTATGCATGCCATGTAATGACCTTGGAAATGAATTGTTTTTACTTATAGAGTGATGACTTTCTGAGAAACACAGTGCAAACTGCAAAGAGACTTGAGATATAAATAAATACTAACCTTCGTATTCTACGAGGGTCATGCATCTGATGAGGCGGAGGAGCAGTAAAGATTGGGGATGGACCACGGATTTGGGGACCAACACCTCTCCCTGCTTTCCTAGGATGTGGACCTCCAGTTGGCTCAAAAGGAGGTGGCGCACCCTGATCCCTCAACATATGCATAGCAACTTCCGGTGGTGCAGGAATAAACGGTCCGAGCGGACTGCATGGAGATGAACTGATTGAGTACATTGTTGACCATTCTAATTTCAAAATCAGTCAGGAGAAGTTCCAGACTTACCCAGCACCAGGCACAGGCATTAGAACCGGGGGAGCAGGAATATCTGGAGGGAACGCACCATGCATAATTGGATCACCAAACGAATCATAAATAGGATCGTCAGGATTTTCACTAGACCCATCATGTGTTGGTGAATCAACATTCCTGTCGAACCTATGATTACCACGCTCATCCCTCAGCCGACTCTCTATTGGTGGCCTTTGTCTGCCTTTTCCCCTCTGAACATTGATCCGTACAAACAGTTAGACAATAATTAATGCCACCAATTTGCAAGTGAGTACAAACTTAGTGACGAGGCTTACTGGAGCAGGTTGCTGCATGATAGGCGTACCACCAGGCGCCTTTGGGTCACTGCATTTGAGATAAAATTTCTCATAATCATCTTGCAATTTTTAAACCTAGCTAACCTAATAATTAAAAGAATGGGATTGCAGAAACGTACTTCATATAGTTCTCAAAGTAAATATCCTCTCTCGCTTTTGAAGTTAGATCAACCACCAAATCTGCATGCTTCAGTTTAAGATGCTTCTGGACAAACTCAGCGGCATGGAAAAGTTTTGTGCAGCCCTTGGCTCCACATCCATATTTCCAACCATACTTCTCATCCCTTATTTTCCTCACATATGGATCCAAGACTTCAGTAGCAGCTCCATCAATCTTCTCTTTTGCTTTCAACATTTCTAATGGATCCTGACCTTGAATTCTGTCTTGCCAGAATGAATCAAGTTTATTCTCCCATTCGGCGCCATTTGAGCTAGCCCCATTATATGTCCTCGCATCAGCTTTCACATGCCTTAGGCCTTTAGGTTCATTTGTCTCAGACATACCATAATAGTCCACACCATGGATACGCCATAAATAAGTAACAAGAGTGTCCAGCAACTCAGCACCCTCAAGACCCTTCACAGTAGATGATCCTCGTATTATAACAATTGGCCCCATTGAACCATGTGACTTATCCCTGTCTGATTTTTCATGGTCACTACTTGAGAGAACGCTGTTTTCAATACCCTTCTCAGAATCAAGTTTACAAATGAGAGCTTGAGCTTGCTCAATGTCAATCCGAATTCGACGAACCTCAGAACTAACTGGGTGAGCCTTGGGAGCAGCATAATATGAATCATCAGGACCCTTTCCAAGTTTCCCCTTTTTACCATCCCCTTCCACAGCATCTAGATTTTTACTGCTATTATTTCCTGATTTGTTCACTGCCGAACCCATCAAACCTGGACCTCTGTACAGTACAAAAAAATAAGTATAATAATTAATACACTCTTAACGACTGCATGTGTGCGCGCATGTGTTACTGTGGGCTGTGTGTGAGAGACAGAGTCATTGTGCGTGCATTGTTGTGTGCATGTGTGTCATTGTGTGCCATGCGTGCGCAGTGTGTGTGTGTGTGTGTGTGTGTGTGTGTGTGTGTGTGTGTGTGTGTGTGTCATTGTGTGCCATGCGTGCGCAGTTTGTGTGTGTGTGTGCGCGTGTGCGTGTGCGTGTGCGAGAGAGAGAGAGAGAGAGAGAGAGAGAGAGAGAGAGAGAGAGCATCTCACGTGTCTAGACTTCCACTTTGCAATTGTAGGAAGAAATCATTTGCAGTAGTTCTTGCCAGTTCATTCCTTCTGTTTGAATAGACAATAGTGATAGCTAAGATGGCATAGAGAAAAGGCATTGCAAAAATGCCAGAACATCATGAAGATGGCAGAAATAGACTAAGAAAGTAGTAAACCTTTCAATGACATTTTCAAGGTTTGTAGGATGGTACTTATTTCTTAACCTACAAGAAAGAGATGCAAATTTAATAGTTATTGAAGAAGATAAGATGATACATCACATTGTTGTAATATAAAGAACCATTACCAATCTTCATCCTTATGGAGGTCAAAGTATGCTTTCTTTTGAGTTGTGATGTACTCTGACTTGTACTCCTCATATCTATAAATAAATAGGATGAACTAAAACGTCAAACTGCATTTCACATCAGCCATAGAAAAAGTGTACCACACACAGCAGAAATGTGCATTTCACATCAACCATAGAAAAAGTGCAGCACACATAGCAGAAATGATTCTTTTGATTAAAAGGGAGGAAATTTGTTTGCAGTAAAAATATATGCCTGCCAAAAATTTACAGTACAAAAAAGGGAGGTCTAGCACACACACCTGCTTTGAGCTTCAACTGGCGAAACGTCATCTTCAAGTTCCTGAATGAACTGCTTGTATGACATCAGTCCTTCCCTGTAGAGCATCAGTGTTGTTCACTCTGGTTGTTTACCGTATTTTTTGTATATAACAAAAGGAAACAAAAGTAATAGTAGCAAATAAAAATAAGGTGAAAATGTCAATTAGATCCCTCTGTTAATTTCGTCTATATGCACAACCCTAGATTTATTTTCTATGAACCAAGATTCGTTTGAAAAGAGAAGTGGATGGGAAGAGGGAAAAAAGGAGATGGTGGGTAGAGGATTAGGTGGATCGATATGTCGTCTTTACCTAAGCCACGTGGATCACATAATAGATGTGATTTTGGTTGTATGAGTTGTATAGCATCAAGCAACAAAACATGATGAGCTATCGCGAACTGATCATAGATCAACCGGTTGGGTTCCTTGTGGTGAAACCTGCCCACCTGGGTTCAAGTCCTCAACTTGGCACAGGTGCTCGCATTTTCCTGGATTTATTCCAGGATTTAACGGCGCTATGCTTTCAGTGGTAGACGACGTCCCCGTCGACAGCGAGGCGCCTGTGGTGACTTCATGAATCTTGAGATCTGCCGGCTCAGTCCATTGGAGGTGCTCATAGGGGTAGGGTCTGCGTATGTGTGTTCGTAGGGGTGAGTGTGCGTGCATTGTGAGTGTCTGCGTTGTACTGTGTAATTCTCAAAAAAAAACATGATGAGCTATCGTTTGTGGATTGATTGCAACATCGGCGTGAGAGGCATCGTGGACCACAAGGTCCTGCTCCATGGGCACCCATATCTGAAGCGTCGTTTCAACATGTTCCTGCCGGAGCAGTACAAGCTCAGCCTGCTCAGCCTCAGGGACGACGACCAGCACGAAGTGCCAGCAGCCGATAGTGTACAGGGAAGGCCCACACAGTGTGATTGACTGAATCAAGTGCTATCTTCGCCGGGGGCACGATGCAAACTAGCCACAAAGACAAACAGATCATGCTCAAGGCATTGCTCCTGCTCGCCACAGCCGCGTGTGGCTGCTGCTGCCTCCATTGGCTTGTGTTGGTGCTGACGAAGAAAGTGCTATGCACATACGCCTATCGAGCAGTAATAGTGTGTGTTACATTATTAGCGCTTTGGTCAAGTTCTAATTGTGTATATGCTCAAAACCACCATCAGCGAAAAATAGCACTGTCCCCCGACAGTTGCGGTTCTCCTCACTATCTCTTGCGCGTTCATGTGTTCTAGGATAGCCACTGTGCTCATATTGCTGTGACTTGTGTTCCTGAGATCAACATAGGCACCTAGCGAGCAGTAGTGCCAACATGGGGCACGAGCTGCCATGTTTCATGGAGCAAGCTCATGCATCGGGCTGATGTGTTGTTTATGGATTGATTGCAACATCAGCATGAGAGGCATCATGGACCGCATGAAGGTCCTGCTCCGTGGGCACCCAGATCTAAAGTGTCGTTTCAACATGTTCCTGCCGCAGCAGTATGAGCTCAGCCCCAGGGACGACGACCGGGACAAAGAAGTACCAGCAGCCGATAGCCTACATGGAAGGACCACACAACGTGATTGACTGAATCAAGTGTTACCTTCGCTCGTAGCAGATCTGACATAGACGAAGCGGTGGTGGAACAGGGGCGCACACGCTGTGGCCGCGTGCCAACCAGATGACAATGGGGACGACCCCCCCAAATGCCAGGGCCGGAGTCAAGTTGGACAGCTCCGCCGGGAGCACGATGCAAACTAGCCATGTGGCTAACGGATCGTGCTCAAGGCACTACTGCTCACCACAGCCGCGTGTGGCTGCCGGTGCCTCCATTGGCTTGTGTTGGTGCTGACGAAGAAAGTGCTATGCACATACGCCTAGCGAGCAGTAATAGTGTGTGTTACATTGTCAGCGCTTTGGTCAAGTTGTAATCATGTATGTGCTCAAAACCACTGTCAATGAAAAATAGCACTGTCCTCCAACAGTTGCGGTTCTCCTCACTGCTTTCTCTTGCACATTCATGTGGATCACATAATAGATGTGATGTTGGTTGTATGAGATGTATAGCATCAAGCAACAAAACATGATGAGCTATCGTTTGTGGATCGATTGCAACATCGGCGTGAGAGGCATCGTGGACTGCATGGAGGTCCTGCTCCGTGGGCACCCAGATCTGAAGCATCGTTTCAACATGTTCATGCCGCCGCAGTACGAACTTAGCCTAAGGACAACGACCAGCACAAAGGAGTACCAGCATGGAGTGCACATACGCGTTCGGTGCGGTCATCATGACAGCATGGAGTGCACGCTCGTCCCACTCCGCCGGCGGCCACCAAACGCTGTTCAAAGGACAAGACTGCCCTAGCTCCTGTTGTATCGTCATCGTGGACGACATGGCCGCACACCCAATAGCTACTCCCGTAGGGCCTCCACTCGAATTCCTTCAGTGTCGTGAACACCGCATGAGTAAACCCCTGGTCCAACGCCTAGTGGACGTCGTGCTACAGGGAAGCTCTAGGCACGTCACCTGTCGTCAGCGAAATCTAAGACGCTTGCCGTCGCTAGTCAAGGCTCAGGGAAGTGCTCCCAGACCCAAAGCTGTAGGATGTGCATCGATGCCGAGACGGACAACAATGGGGAGGACCTCCTCCCCTAGGAGGATGTCAAAGTCGGAGTCGAGTCGGACGATGCCACCGGGAGCACAAAGCGAACTAGCCACAGAGACAAAAATGACACGTTCTCCAGCGTGACCGTGCCTTCGCCCAGGCAACACGAAGGTGTTGGTTTGGGAGGAACAGAAGGGCACGAGCAGGAGCAGCACGCCCTCGCCGCACGCAATACGTGGTCTCGAGGATCCGCTTTGCGTCGGGTGGCTGACGGCATACAAGGTGTGGTGCCCGAGTGAGGGCATCGGGTGGCCAGTGGCAGATAGGGGCTGGTGCCAAAGTGGGCAGCATCGAGCGGGTGGCGGCAGTCTTATAAGCGTCGCAATCACACGAGTCGCATTAGGCCGAATGTCTGCCTCAATCCTTCTGTGTTATGTGGGGGGGCATTGGAGTTTTTTCCCGTGGTATGAGTTGAGGAGAATATATTGAAAATAGGAAAAGAGATAAAATGAGAAAAATCCCTCAAATAAAAGGAGTTTGTGTGTCCAGGATTGTATTTCCAAAGGCTTCTATATTGGATGTCAAATGTAGGGAGGTGTGCATATTGCGGGTTAAATATCAAAATTTCTCTTTGTGCATAGATGTAGTGGATGCTAAGGATTATCAAAGCAGAAACTCTATTTCTACTTTTGATGTGTGTGTTTTGGTATTTTTTTTCTTTCTTAGTGTGTCTTTTTCTTCTTCTCTTCTTTCTATTTTTGGTGGGTGTTCTCACCCTTGTACTAAAACCTATTATTCCTTCTATAATGCAATGAAATGCAGCTCTCTTGATGTCTTGCATGTTCGAGAAAAGTATCATAGTGAAAATCATGACAATCCTGACAACAGTCGCTCCTCAGAAAGTAAAAAAAGAGAAGCCAATCCAGATTTTTATGTGTACCTGCGACTGTTCCCAGGTCCCTCATTCCATCCACCGCGTCCAGAATCCGACCAATCTATACATCACATGGAAAATTATAGTTTAAGGAACATCACTACCAAGTACCAAGAAATTTCAAACATAAGTAGCTTGAAATGACAACACACACATATGAACCGATTCCAATGTGTACAGTATAGATTATGTTGTGTGCTTGTGCACACTCAAAGACTTGACTTAAGAAAAAAAAAACATTTGCTATAATTGTGATCCATTCCAATGTGTACACTACATATTATGTTGTGTGCTTGACACACTCGAACAAGATCAAGAGAAACAAATCAATTACGGGGAAAATGAACTAGATCGGCACTTAACTTTTCAATCCCTTGTCCAACTTACAACAAATAATATATATTTACAAAAATGACAATTTGACAACTAGAATGTAATGGCAATCCTTGCTCACTAATTCATACCTGGTGCACGACTTGTATATCGGCCATCACCGCCTCTTCCTCCTACGCCCCCAAGACCATTTCCATACCTAGGAAACAAATCACAGAAACTTCAAAAACTGACGCAACGCTCAAAAGATGTGGCAGAAATTAGAACTGGGGGACCAAGTTATCAAAAACTCGTCACATCTTTCTGCTCATAGCTACAGCACTGCCTAGAGTTCCCAAATTGAAAATTTGAAACAGCAAATCCGTGCATATAGAACTAAAACCTACAGCAGTTTCAAAGCATCAAAGTATATTTGCTTAATGTAGAAAAAGTAACACTACGAGCTTTTGAATACACAAATTTAGTAACACATTCTCATGCAGAGGAAACAGTGAAGTGATACCATAATCTACAACAGTAGCAAAGCATCAAGAAATATATTTGCTTAATTAATGTACAAGCCACAAGCATTTGAAGACACGTTATTATTAGTTGAATAGCAAGCATTCACAGGAAAGCTTCCATTGATGGTGTTGCAGAGCAATGTTATCAAGCCGTCCGAAAATTGTGGTAAGTCATTCCTTATCGGTGATCCCTTGACCTCAATTAGGTCCACCAACCAATTAGCTCAGTTAGGTTTCTAGTCGTCCAACTAGTCATTGACTTAACACAAATAATTGTCCAATCAGGGAGGAGAAAAACTAGGCTGCATGTTGCGTTTAGGATATTATTAGGCTAGCAATTTGGCCCACCAGTCTAGGATCCAGAGTTCACAGCAATTCACAAGTGATTCAGAAACCGTGGTTTTAAACTTGAATACTTGATGCTGGGCTGTTTGCTTTCTTTACCAATCAATGTTATCAAATCATCTAATGAATCCTAGTCGCCATGGCACCGATCAGCCCGACTAATCATAGTGCATAACTAATCACAATGGCACCGACCAGCCCAACTAATTGCGATTAATGGTGGTGAATACTACATGCATTATAGTACATACAACCTGATACGGTCATAACATATAGCATATACACCCTTGATACAATACGAAGGACATGAAGCAAGGATGACTAGACGACTGGCTAGGGAAGACTAACCGGGCTATTAGTCGTCTGATCGGTCCCCTTACGACTAGGTGACTTGATAACATTGCAAGGGTTCATTATAAAAGTACAGAACAGATTCCTAATGTAATGAAGCAATTTTCTTATAGCCAAATAACATATAAATCTTATAAAATTCAAACAAGCCTCATATCTTACTTTATTCAATATTAACACTTTAACACTGCCATCATAGTTCTCAAGGCGTCGCCTAGGCGTCCAGGCGCCCCCCCATCGCCTTGCAGAATGGGCGCCTAGGCAGGCAAGGCGGGCGCCTAGGCGAGCAAGGCGGGCGCCTAGGCGTCCAGGCGCCCCCCGCCCCCCCCCCCCCCCCCCCCCCCCCCCCCCCCCCCCCCACACCCAACACCCCACACCGCTTTCAACCAC
>Ga0182004_10000399_pt1 | contig 25380 bp, 20 predicted proteins | sample Sormic07211540_1_FD_120479 | JGI IMG/M metagenome (GOLD analysis project Ga0182004, IMG submission 120479) | Endophyte microbial communities from Sorghum bicolor roots, Mead, Nebraska, USA - 072115-40_1 MetaG | ecosystem: Host-associated > Plants > Roots > Unclassified | place: USA: Nebraska...
CAATTTCGTTTGTATTTGACAAATATTGTCCACTCATGGCCTAACTAGGCTCAAAAGATTCGTCTCGTCAATTTCGACCAAACTGTGTAATTAGTTTTTATTTTCGTCTATATTTAATACTTCATGCATACCTCTAAAGATTCGATGTGACGAGGAATCTGAAAAATTTTGCAAAATTTTTTGAGAACTAAACAAGGCCCTGGTAGTCAGCTGTGTGCTCGACATATGAGCGAACAGCAGACAGTAATTCTACTCTTGGCCCGTACAGCCGATCGAGACTTATCGACGGATTTTTCATACCCGATCGATCGATACATGACACTGTCTCTGTCAGTCTTGGACGGGAGAAACTTCCTACTCAATTCACTGCAATTACGTAGTACGTCATGATTCCAGTGTGACGACCCTGCTGAGAGTTTGAGACTACTGTATCATGCACTCACTTACTGAGATCGCTCTGGATCTGGACTTCTGGTACTACTCTGCAGGTATCAGCCTGCACTACGTCAACCGAGCCTTAGTGCCTTACCGTCGATGGTGCTTCAATCTCAGCCAGCCATCGCGTAGTCTAGACGATATATAGCTTAAGGTGGCACTTCTGTGTAGTTGTAGTCTAGACTAGCTAATTAAGCTAGCTAGTCGCTGTAGGAACGTGTCCGCCTGTCCGCCATGGAGGTGGGGTTTGAACTTCTGATCAGGATTCACGAGACTCGCTCGCTCGTTTGGCGGTCTGGGTGGCTCTCAACGTCTCAGTCTCTAACAAATCCGACGCGTGGAGACAGGGAGAAGGGCAGGCATCAATGATATTTTATTTCACAAACTGAAGTCTGGATGTTGGATTCTTGTGGGCGATATTGGCCCTTTAAGAATTTTGATTTGAGATGTGTTGGGAATAACGGGCAACACTAATTAATAATGAACAACACTACTCTCTCATCTTGTGGTTAGATGAATTCTGAGGACAATTTCAACAGGGAATAATTAATAAACAATGCACAGGTGGCACAATATAATGAAGACCGTTTCGCTTGGGCAAGCAGAGCACTAGAGATCGTTGCTTTGGGCACTGTCATCAAGAATAGATGGAACTATAGAGTGTTCACTTGGCGAGCAGGGCGCGGCTATGGTGATAGTCCTTAAATAATTTGCTTATGATTTTATCTTCGGTGTATATTCTTTTTTCCCTTCAGATTGAGCAGCTCATAAGCTGAAAACCTTTTAAGAACTTGGCAGTGTGTGGTCGCTGAGGTAGAAAATGTTTCCTTTTTTTTTCTTACAGAAAACAAATGGCACAATGATTTACTCATCTTTTTTTTTTCTTACAGAAAACAAATGGCACAATGATTTACTCATCCTTGTAAACCGATATATTTCAATATCACCTCTCGTTCTCGATGGACACGCTGCTGTGGGACAAATACCATTGTTAAATTATCAAATACTAAAATAAATAAACATAGAAAAATAGGAATAGCTGAATCGATGATTAACTCGAGTTGCCATGTCCCACCACAAGAGCCTAAACAGATGAGCTACGTCCAGCTTGCATATGTCAAATGTCTTTAATCCATCGTATCTATGTATAACTCCTGACTCCGTCTCACGTCACACAGGCATCAGCACGGCCGGGCTACTTCACCGTGCTTCGACAGAGATCCTGCTCAGTAACCGGCCGGGACACCGCCTTTTCTGGGGTCACTGACGGCGGTCAGGTCGCCTTGGCGCCCGACGTTGTGCACCACGAGCTGGCTTATGGTTCCACCGGCTAGCGGCTTCAGGACGTGGCCTCTCTTCTGCAGGTCGGCCCTCGTCGCGGCGTCGAGCTCGAAGTGGTCGCCGGTCACCGTCGTCCAGTTCTCGTACTTGACCTCGTTTGGGATCAGCTGCGGACATGGCAACCAAAACCAAAGCTCAGAAGAAAGATTATCTAGCCGCCGCCCGGCGGTCGGTGACATGTCTCTCAAAAAATCTCAGGGGCAGTGACGGCATCATCGTAACAGAGGAGTAAGCTATTTTTCACCGATGTTTGTTTTTTTTTGTATAAAAAAGTATCAAACCTGGTGATAAACCCTTGGCGCCATGACAGAAGCCAATGGATCCATGTTCTTGACGAAATGGTTGATGAACACCTCGATCGTTCCAGCGGGGATCATGCTGCCACCACTGGCACCAACTGCGGACACCAGCTTCCCGTCCTATGCAAATGCAGCACATGCATGACAAACACAGTCAACCTCTCTTCAGAAACACGGTCTGAGCTCGTTTCAGATCGTCTCACAGCTTCAACAGTTACCTTGACAACTATGGTCGGAGTCATGGAAGAGAGAGGCCGTTTCATGGGGCTGACGAAATTGGCAGGTGCTGGGGGTGGAGAATTCTCCGTCGTGTTCGCCGGCATGGAGAAGTCGTCCATCTCGTTGTTGAGCAGGATGCCTGTGCGTGGGGAATGGATCAGTGACCCGAAGTACGAGTTGACGGTGCTCGTCATCGAAACCGCGTTTCGCTCGCTGTCGACGATGGACAAGTGGCTCGTTCCATGGTCCTGAAGGATGTTCCACCTGGAAAAAAAAACACAACTCGATCAGGATCAGCACATTTTGTTTGCAAATGATGGCAATGGGACGTGGAACTGAACTTGTAAGGCAATGAGCAGCGATCTCCAGTAGTATTCAGAAAGGGTTAATTGAAACTTGAAAGCAATGCATGATCTTTTTACGACAAGTCTGTGTCTTTACCTTCCACCGTAATGTTTAGGCGCAAATGTCATGTTGTCATAGATGGTTTTCTTCAGTTCAGCAGCAAATTTGGGGGAAATCATATCAGACACAACCTCGTTATCGTTCACAAAGTCAGGATCGCCGAGGTTCATCTTTACCGCCATGTAATGTTTCAAGGACTCGATGAGACGGTGAATCCCAAGAGATCCAGCGAAACCAGCAGGAATGCCAAACTGATCAAGGATGTTCAGGACCTATCCATGAGTGAACAAATGAGCCAAGATCATGGCAAATAAAGGAACCGAATGGTGTTCATCAGAATGCAGAGAGCTAGTAGATAACTCACAAGCATCATCCCGGCACCGCCGGCGGAAGGCGGGGGCATGGTCACCACCTCGAGCCCCATCACGTTCTCCGTCAGCGGCTGCCGCACCTTCACCTGGTACCTCTTCAGGTCCTCCACCGTCAGGATCCCTCCGGCCTCCCGGACGTCCCTCACGAGCCGCGCCCCCACGGCGCCGCCGTAGAACACGCCGGGCCCGTGCTCCGCGACGGCCCGCAGGGTCTGGGCGAGCCTCCGGTTGCGGCACATGTCCCCGGCCCTGAGGATGTCGCCGCCCGGCGCGTACACGGCCCGCGTCCCGTTGTTGCCCAGGATGCCGTCCCTGGTCGCCTCCATCTGCATCCGCAGGTACGGCGAGATCCTGAACGCCAGGGCGAGCCGCGCGGCCGGCAGGACGAGGCGCCTCCATGGGAGCTTGCCGTGGTGCTTCCACGCCTCGTACAGGCCGGCGATCTCCCCGGGGACTGCTATGGAGAGCGCGCCCCGTGCTTTCAGCGACTCATTGCCGCCGTACATGTCCTGAATGCATGGTTCACGTTTCTAGTGTTCAGTCTCTCGATCTTGGAAGAACAATCGATACAGGAATAACACTGGAACGAACATGGAGGAAGTGACAAAGAAAACGCTGGGCGATCGAGTGCCGTTTCTCTAATTTCTTATTATAAACGTCATTACTCTGCTTAGTGCTCAGGACTCAAATTCAAAACTGAAACTAGTTGCAGTGTCACTCCCCTCCCTTGTTGTAAGGAAAAGACGCGAGCTGGATCTCATAGTCACTCGTTCTTATAAAGTTATCCATAAGTCAAACTATCATAAGTTTGGTCAAGGTCATATAAAATTAGGAAGATATATTTTACCATCTTCTCTTATCGTACTATTACTAATCAGAGACTTTCAATGTAAACTTCATGTTAATTCTCACCAGACACACTAGACAAGAAACAATTCTAAATATTCTCACAATAATAAAAAAACATCTAACCTTTAATTAATCATCATCTACAATAACGACACTAGATCATTATGTTCTTTTTTTTAAAAAAAAAATACCCGCCTCTGTCATTATGAAAAATACTTAAAGTAGCCTTCTAATTTTGCATCTAGATTACTCATCTCCATCATTACGAAAGATAATTCAAACACCCCCCCTCCAATTTGTATCTTAATTACACATCTTTGCCATGATGAAAGATAATTCAAAATAACTCCCTAAATTTGTATCTAAATAATCCACCTCCATCATTATAAAGATAATATAAAATGTCTCACCCACTAAAATTTTTATAAATTACTCACCATTTTTATTATGAAAGATAATGCAAATTAAATCCAAAGTTTGCACTCAAATTACTCATATATAACACAGTGGAAGATCATATAAAGTATCAACTTTTAATTTACATGTGACTTATCCACCTTAGTGTATAGAAGTAACCAAAAATATCTATCAAATCTAAATGTAAATACTAATATAAGCTATTACAAAATAAATAATTTGATATTCATAAATTATGCTATATATATTTCTAAATTCTAATCTTTTATCATTATTAAAATATAATGATGTACTCCATCACGTAGACCATGTATATATGTATACAACAGTAAAAAGTTATTTAGGCCTTGTTTAGTTTGCAAAATTTTTTGTTTTTGGCTACTGTAGCATTTTGTTTTTATTTGACAAACATTGTCCAATCACGGAGTAACTAGGTTCAAAAGATTCATCTCACAAATTACAGGTAAACTGTGCAGTTAGTTTTTATTTTCGTCTATATTTAATGCTTCATGCATGCGACTAAAGATTTGATGTGACGGGGAATCTTAAAAATTTTTGCGAACTAAACAAGGCCTTAGTTTAGTATCATATCAAGCATGGAGGAAAAACATATAGACCAATAATCTGTAAGTTTATCACAATTGAATAGGGACTACATTATCTAATGTGTCTATTGTGTTAATAAATAAACAAGGAGAAAAAAATGTAATTTAATGTGGTGATATTTTATTAGTAACAATAACTAATGTTTATTTCTTCTAATATTCTAGTTCGTATGGCCGTATGGGAGTACGAGTTGATTGACAAGTATATCTAATGAAGATAAATTACTGTTATAGATATTATTATTTTATTATATAAACTTAACTAGGAACGGTTTGATTTATAGAACAACTCAAAATTCATTATATTGCGACACGGGTGTATGCTTGAACATTTCCTTCTGGTCCATCCAACAATCCACAGTCTTTATTCATCGTTAGCTACTTTTCCCCCTTGTCTAGCAGTCAAACTATGCTCTAATCCATACTTGCATCGTTGGTCAGTCCCCTTGCTAGCCAATCGCCTTTGTCATGTGCTCATCATGTCATTGTTGCCAGGTCATTTGTAGCGCTCTGCAAGACTGCAATCTGCATTTTACCGTCCCACCCACTGCTTTCCCTGGCTCAACTTCATCCCAAAAGGCAAGACAAAACCCCATTTTATTAGACACCTCAAAGCCCTAACTCCCATCCACCGACCACCCTTCTGTCGCTATTTATGGGGATATATTTTCAGTCACACTATGAGTCCGAAGGACACTTAGAGAAACAGATACTTGTTTTAACTGTACTTCCAAAAATGTTTGAACCATTGGTATAAAGGTCGATGTGACCTATTACCTCCTCCTATTTGAAAATTTAGAATAAAAGGAAACGAGATATTTTAAATCCACATTGTTTGTACAGAAATCATTTGACTTAATTTGAATTCTAAAGAAGAGGGGCAGGCATATTATAACATGGCATGTGCACTATGATTCCAACGTGACAGTTGGCAAATATTCTCGACAGATCACTATATGACTAGCCTTCTCTCATTTTTATTTAGGTGTCTTATTATTATCATTCAGTTTTAAATTAGAGCTTAATTTAGTCTTGTCCTAAGTAAAACTTTCCTGCTTTGACTAATTTTTTAAGAAAAAATATATCAACATCTACAAGTTTAAATGTACTTGATAATGAAATCAGACATTCTAACAGTACTACCCCAAGACTTGTATGGAAAAATTTGTAATAAAATTAATTTGATGATGTTGATGTTGATACATTTTTATATGCTTGGTCCAAGCTAGAAAAGTTTGAGCAAAGTTGAAATAAACCATCATTTGGAAAATATATATACGTAGCTAAATTTATACACATCTCATTCTTCGATTAAGCCGTGACCATACTCATCTGAAGGCTCAAACTCAGTATCATGTAGGTCAGGAACTGCTCCCTCCATTCTAAACTACAAGACATTTTGGTTTTGCCAAATACATAGTTTTCATTACGTATCTAGATATAGCATATATATAAGTGCGAAGTAAAAACTCTATTATCTTAAAAAAAAAGCCAATAAATAACAGTTAAAAAATGACGTCTACTAGGTTGTGGTATATTGGTGATGGATCCATGTGTCAATGACATACTTGAATAGTGTCACCCAAAAAAGATGAAAAACAAAAATTAAAACGTAACAGCTAAAAAAGATGTGTCCGAATATATAGGATGTAGAAGAAACCAAATGAACGAGAGATAATTAAAAAAAATACTTATAGCTCCAAAAAGATGTGAAAATGTACTTGTTTGAGCTTTCAAAAAGTAACTTCACGGAAGCAAAGGCCAGCTCTCCTGCCGGTTTGTTTAAAAAAAAAATCACGGAAGGAAGCCCCTGGTATGCATGGTGCTGCGGTATGATGTGAGTGAGTGACTCTACTTGTACACTAGTGCTGTAGTGCACACCGGATGGAGTGATAAACGAAGTGCTAGTTGATCTTGGCACGATTTTGTTGTACCGTAAACATCAACCATATATAACTTGGATTCCTTTTGGCTTTCGCAAATCTCGTTGCTCGCCGGGCGGTCCAGAGTCCAGACACTACAGCGCAGCAACACTGTAGGGGACACCGAGAAGTGGACGAATGAAAGCGCGCGCCAAAGCACTTTCCACACGGCAAGAGAGGAGAACAACGACACGGACACGTTTTATTCTTTGATTTGATCTCTAGCTAGCATGGATAAATAATCCTTCACTCATGCATGGTTCTCCTTCACCCCCTAAATCCCTAGAAGAATATATTTCTATTGAGGAAAAAAAACAAATTTAACTAAATTTTGAAGAAATCGGTACTGCTGCCTCGCAAAAAACAAACACACTCACACATTTCTGACTGTGCCTCTTGTTCTTCCCACCACTCCAAGGCACATTCTCACACAAGCAAATAGCACTGTCATGACTGCTACGGCGAAGACTATGCCTACAATAGTCTTATCAGCAATACCCTTTGTAAGTAACTACAACATTTTGTTTTAATCCCGTACCTGAAAGACTATTTCTTTAAGCAACAAGCATGTGAATCAACTACCGGCCTACTGCAAGTGGCAACTCGTATTTGGCATGATTACTTTATGCTCCATCCGTTCACAATAATTGTATTGTCAACACCCTACTAGCTGCCTTGTGACTCCTGATCAAGCGAAGCTAGTAGTACTAATCTACCGAAGTTTGTCATCGATGAACATGTGACAAAAGACCACAAAAGAAGAATCCTAGCAAGTTCCTGCTAGTACGAGTGCACTTTCGCTGGCTTGAGTGTTTGACTCACCTTGGAGGCGGCGAGGGGCGCGGTCTCGCGGGAGTCGTACACGACGGCGGTGCCGTCGGCGAGCCTGACGAGCATGAAGGCGCCGCCGCCGACGCCGCTGGACGCCGGGCTGACGACGCCGAGGCAGAGCGCGGAGGCGACGGCCGCGTCCACGGCGCTGCCGCCCTCGCGGAGCGCGTCCCGGCCGATCCTCGAGCACCGCCAGTCGTCCGCCGCCACGGCGCCGTGCGGCGACGTCACCACCTCCCTGCGCCCTGCTGCCGCTGGCGCTGCCGTGGCAGCCGCTCCCGCGGCGGCGGCGGCGAGGAGGGGGAGGAGGAGGAGAGCGACGGTGACTCGCGGTGTCTCCCATTGGAGACGTAGTCGTCGGGCTGCAGAGTTCAGGGGGAGGGAAGCTTAGCAAAAACGAATGGATAGCCCCTGGTTTTTTATTTCACCGTCGGAAGGAAAGAAGACAAAAGATTTCCTATTACCAGCCATGGCGCCGGAGAACGAGACGAGAGTCCAGGGAACCTCGGACGACTGTGAGGCCTGGTTTCTTGTGCCTACTCTCCTATATACTCCGGAGTAGAATAGAATATAGAAAAGTGTCAAAGAGCTGTGACTTGATTGGAAGGACGGCCAACGGTTTTATTTTCGGCTGACATGTCAGAATTTGTTTATTTTGTACCATCGTAAATTGTAAGTTATTTGACTTTTCTATATATAAAAAAAAATTCTTATCGCTACCTGCATTAAAAAAGCTCAATTTTAGCACAGTATTATATTTTAGTACCTTAAATTTGACCAACTATGGATAAAAAATCAATATTTATGGTACCAATAAATATCTTTAGATTAGTTACAAAATCTATTTTCATAAGTCCTAGATGTGAATATTATTTACTAGAAACTTGATCAAATGTGAACAACTTTTCGTGGCACGCAACCCATAGTTGCATTCTTCTTAGGACGAAGGTAGTACACACTTAGATATATACTATGTCTACGTAAATATCATTTTGAATCCAGGAAGTGAATTTGATGTATTACTGTAAAAAAGAGCAGGGCATTTGAAGAGGTTATTTAAAGTGGTGTCATTATTATGATATAGGACCAGTGATTTATAACTTCTATTGCCATTTTTACTAATGACACCTTTCCAAAAGCCACTCTTAAGAAGGTTTCTATATATTTTCTATTAATGAGAGATGAATTCCTAAGTTTATGCCATTTTTACCTACGTGTTGTGACACACGGAACAACCACACTAAGAAGGTATTATAACTTAAATTGTCATTTTTACAAATGACTCCTCTCTCTCACGAGTTCAGTCTTATGCGCCGACGACTCCAATCTCCAACCTCTCTCCAATATCCTTTGCTGGTAAAGGCTGCTAAACCGTTGTAGGCAGTGGCGGAGTTGGAGAACTTTCACGACCAGGGCCAATACTATAAACCACTAACATCAGAGCATATGCTAATTGATAAAACTAATGCTAATATATAGATTTAGCTTTAAAAAACAAAAGAATTCCCACACCTAGGGCCATGCCATACTGGCCTGGCTTATATCCGCCACTGGTTGTAGGTGCAAAACAGTTTCAAGCCTTGTTTAGTTCACCCAAAAACCAAAATTTTTTCAAGATTCTCCATCACATCGAATCTTACGGCACATGCCTGAAGCATTAAATATAGATGAAAATAAAAACTAATTGCATAATTTGCTTGTAAATCGTAAGATGAATCTTTTGAACTTAGTTAGCCCATGATTGGACAATATTTACCAAATAAAAACGAAAGTGCTATAGTATCCGAAACCAACAATTTTTGGGAACTAAACAGCTCCCGCGGCTGAACCAAACAACATCTAAACTAATTTGTAAGCACATAAGAGACGAGGGGCATTATTCACAAAAGGACGTCTGAATCAAACATCTAAATTAATTTGTAAGCACATATGTAAGCGCATAAGAGACAAGGGGCATTGTTGGGTCCCAGGGCTGAACCAAACAACATCTACTAGATTAATTTGTAAGCACGTACTAAGAGACAAAATGGACATCGTTCACAAAAGGACGCCTAAGGCCTGAATCAAACAAACATCTAAACTAATTTGTAAGCACATGGGAGGGGCATTTTTCACAAAAGGACGGCACAAAAGTAAGGAATTAATTACGGTGTATTTGATGTCGCAAAAAAGATTACGGGGTATTTGACAGTTCCATCATGCTGTTGGGAATATAAAAAATTATACAAAAATAAAAAAAATATCCGGACAAATGTTCGGGGTTTTGAACCCGACGTGAATCGAACACGCAACCTTCTGATCTGGAGTCAGACGCGCTACCATTGCGCCACGGATCCGGTTTGTGCTAAGCTTCACAAATCCCTGTTTTATCTCATATACACGTTGTTTTGTAGGTGGCCATGCTGCGCATTGGCGGGGAATGGGGTGGGTCGATTCCGAGCCCCTCCACAGCCACATGCCCACATGCATCTTTAGCACAAGAGGGGTTGCTCTCCCGGTGTGGACCTCATTCTACGGTTGGTGGGGTTTGGGCACCATTTTGCACAGATCCATGGGCTTTCAAACCAAGTGTCTCTATTAGTTCCTATAAATAGTTAATATAGGAAGAATTTTATTGGCTATCAATGACAATTTATAAATAGCTAGCAAGATGAGACATATAAATAAGAAAAGATAAACACTACAGTAAAGAGTTATGTGAGAGAGATATTTTTAGGAGATCGTGCTAGATTAGCTACTTGGAAGTCGCTAACTATTTGATCTCTCCTTGATAGCCAATGAAAGTGTTATCTTTTTATTATTTCTATATCTTATGTAGCTAGCTATTTGGTAATTGCGATTAAACATGTCATCATAACCAATAAAATTTCTTCTATACTAGCTATTTAATTATCATTGGGCACACCTTTAGAAGGATATCTTCTCCACTCAATACTCTTTTCCAACCCCCCCCCCCCCCACCACCACCACCACCACCAAAAAAAACTATGATTTTTAGGTAGCCAACTGTTCGAGTTGTTCTAAGATGTTAGATGTCTAAGCTGTTACAATGGTTCTAAAATTCTGCATCAACTATTAATTTGATGGAAAAGTCATTTTTGTCCCCCCCCCCAACTGTCGTCTAAAGTTTAGTTCATGCACTTTCAAAACGGCAATTTCAGTCCTCAATTTTTGTTAGGCTCGTTTAGTCCTAGAACTATCAAAGCTAGTGACCGTTCTAGTCTTTAGAATCCGTATTACTCCCTTTGTTTCTAAATGTTTCAATTCCTTGAATCCGTGCTAATTAAAAATTTTTAAGTTTGACTAATTTTATACAAAAGAGCATCAATATCTATGACATAAAATAAGTATCTTATGAAAATATATTCTATGATAAATCTAATGATACTAATTTGGTACTTTAAATCTTAGTGTCTTTTTTTAGAAATTTGGTCAAAGTTTAAAAACTTTGACTTAAGACAACACTAGGCATTGAAGCTTTTAAGAATAGAGGAAATATTTATTTTCAAAAACTAGATCATTTATGTTATTATGTATAACCAAATCGACCAACAAGTAATTGTTGCATCCAACATAATTATAGGTTTTTCAGATCAAACTAAAACCCTCAAAGCCAACTCCCAAAAAGATTTTGAATGCTGCAGAGTTGGGGGATATTTAACGCAACTTGTATGCAACCCCAAATTACTTGTGCAAAGTAGCATTCAAAGAAAATATGATCACTGTCTTAATTGTGACAAACGCACACTTTCTCACTGCCTTGCCAAAAGAGTAGAGTCTAAGACTTAGGATTATTCTTTAACAAAATACAAAAGGAAGGTTAACAAAAGATATAACAGGGAACGAGTGTGTGCTCGTTTGGTCAGCAGCACGAAGCCAAAGGCCATGCGCTTGGCCACCCCGGGTTTGAACCCGGCCGGTGCCCGCTGTATTTCGGTTCAAAAAAACAAAAGATATAACAATTATTAGAAGGGAAACTGTTTCGGTTCAAAAAAAACAAAAGATATATAACAATTATTAGAAGGGAAACTATAAAAGGCTAGATAGATCGTACCGGATTATGTCCACGTCCAGTTGGAATGAATGTTGGATCGATCGGCCCCTTACGCGCAAAATGACATCTAAGCCACCCGAATCAGACACGTCTGCATCCTAGTACTAGCCGGTGGTACACAGCATTTTTATATGCAGCTTGCATGCGTGCTGCTCACAGATGCATTGATGCCCAAGTGATTCATCAGCTTGACTGGAGCTGTTCATTAACCAAACCGTGCTGGCAATGGCAGAAGAATATTTTTTGTACGCGCGTTCAGAACTTGTTGAACAGAACGGCAGCACAGCTGTGTAGTAGTACTATATACTACTACTGCGGACTGCGGTGCAGCCACGGGGGAGGAAGCGCCACGCCGGACGCTGCTGCACGCCTGCACCGAGCTAGTAGAATAGAAGAAGAAAAACGCTCCAAAGACGACGATGACGCGCGCCATAATAACTGCGTCGCGCTAGCTGTGAGGTGAGGCTGTGAGCCCAAGCTAGCAGCAGGCTACCCAGCCATAAATTTGCAGCGAGCCATATGCCCCGCCGCGCCATTGCTTCCCCTCGCGCACAGGCGTGCGACGACCTCGCAGCACGACCTTCATACGGCCACATCTAATACAACTCGATCCTGGTCGCCCGCCCTCGTTGTCGCCTGTTGCTCAGTCGATTTTCTGCCCCGGGCCGGCGCAAGGGTTTCCATGTGAATAATCCAACCGGCCGGGGATCCTGTGATGTGAGCGCCCGCGTGCATGCATCCAGTTATTTATGGCCACTTCCACCAAGCTCTGATGCACCTGTAGTGTCTCTCTGTGTCCTATATATCCACATGCAAGCAGAGTGCAGAGCGTCCCCCCTCCCAACTCGATCGATCGGTAGCTTGCTGCGTTTGCTCTCACAGTTTTCTCTTCCTGCTAGCTCGTCGTCGAACCAGCAGAGGTCTCCTACTACTAGGAAGCGAGAGAAATGAGAATGCGGGAGTCCTCTGCTTGCCGGTGCCGGCCGAGGATATGGTGGTGGTCTCCAGCCCCAGCAGCAGCGGTCGTGTTGGTGCTCCTGCTGCTCATCACCACTTCGTCGTCAACGCACGTTGCCGACGGCGGCGTCAGGACGACACCACGTAAGTAGATGGTCATCAGCTAGCTTTCATGTTTCAGAACTTGGAAAAGCTTTGCACACAGCTTGACTTGCAGCAGTGCAGGTCCGACGTATATAGTACATGCACCGTAGTACGTATTGGTACTGCTGACGTGTCAGGTCGACGTCGCGCGCCTCCGTTACCATCAGAGATGGCATATGTGGCGTCTGACTCTGAACACACGCTGGCGTTCTTTTCTTGTTCCTATACAACCTGTTTAACTGAAACAACAGACAGAGGGGGACCTGACAGTCGTTCGTTCGTCTTCCTTCTCCGTGTACAACGCGCAGGTGCGTACGGTCCAGGTGACGCCGGCGTGCTCGACGACGCGGAGGCACCGGCTGCTGCTGGTGGTGCTCGTCGCGCAAGCAGCAGGGCAACCTACAAATTTCCAGCAGACCGGACTAGCGAGGACGAAGGCTCGCTGGTGGTGGTGGAGGAGGATCGGCGGTGGTGGCTGAAGGATCGCGCGGCGACGGGGTCGCGGCTGCCGGACTGCGCGCACGCGTGCGGGCCGTGCTCCCCGTGCCGGCGCGTCATCGTGAGCTTCAGGTGCGCGCTGATGGCCTCCGAGTCCTGCCCCATCGCCTACCGCTGCATGTGCCGCGGCAGGTTCTTTCGGGTGCCCTCCCCCTAGCCTACTGCCTACACGAGACGAGACGAGACGACTGCTCCTCATGCTAGTAGGCATTTGGGCGTCTGTACTTTTCGCTTCTCATCCTCTGCTGCTTGCTTGCTTGGCATATATATATATGCATGTAAAACTATGTGATGTGATGTCAGGGATGCTCGTCGGTGTTGTGCAATGTGATGTATATGATGAGTAGCCGTTGTTCTCTGTCAATGTGATACTAGTGCTAGATTGCTAGTGGTTATTACTTAAATAAGTACTAGTAAGTAATTGTGATGCATGCTGCTTTTTTGTTTGGTTCTACCTTTTGCTCAAGCCCGGCCAGCCCGTTGGAAATACGAGAATTCTCACGCTGCGAACAGGATCTGTAGCCTGTAGGCTGTGTCTTGTGATGACTGCCTGCGCTGCAAGACGCTGTTGCTAATTGCATGGTCCATTTCTGGGGAAACGACGCTGCATTATTCCTCCTAGTCCTAGGTCCTGCCCCGCCATACATTAGGAAAAAAAAAATTACAGCTAAACCGAGCACGTTCAGGTGTAGCCTGAGCATGGATGATGTGTAGTAGCAGTGGACTTGTTTATCGGTGAGCGGCTGAACGGGGTCTACCACCGATGCGTGCCTGACAGCCTGAGCGCGCGCGCGCCCACCGCAGCAGTGCTGCGCTATGCCTGCCGCCGAGCACGATACAGTCACAGTCGGCAGGCCACTGCCCTCTAACTCGTACGCTCGTCACCCCGCTGTTCGGAGCAAGCGCAGCCACCACAACGACGTGCTGGCTGCTATGGACGCCATCGCAAAACGAAGAGCAGCTACTACCATTAAACTACTGAGCTCAACAGAGGCTGGTGTCATACTGCTCTCTAATTAATATCAGAAAAAAACCAAAACTTACAGAGGGTCAGGTGAGAACCACAGGTACAGAATTCCAGCTACAATTTTCGCAGCTATCATCCAGGACCAACCAACAAAAACTACCTGCCGTCATATTCACAGACAACGGATTTTCACGACGACGATCATCTACCTCCGCCGCATCAGCCATCGCCTACCTCGGGCCGGACAGTTCGACGGCCCTGAGGTTGTAGGTGGAGTCGACGATCCAGTCGTTGTGGCGCGGGGCGAGCTCCGCCTCCTGCCGCATCACCTCCACCTTCTGCCACTGCTCCCAACGCTCCGCCAGCCCGTCGCCCTCCAGCATCCGCACCACCTCTGACATCTTGGGCCGCTCCATTGGGGACCCCTGTGTGCACAGCAGCGCCACCTGGATCAGCGACTCCACCTCCTGGTCCGCGTACCGGCCCTGCAGGTCCGGGTCCACCAGCTGCTCCAGCTTCTTCTCCTTCAGCAGCGCCTTCACCTGCAACCACAACAATAAACACCAGCTTCTTCATTTCTTTCCTTTCACAAGTTTGAAGCATTTAGCGAATGCCAGCTCATGGTGGCAGTGCTCTACTTACCCAGTCAAGGAGCATGACGTCGTCATCATTCGCGAGACGAGCGAGGTCGAACGCCCTCTGCCCAGTGATGAGTTCCAGGAGCATGATCCCATAGCCGAAGACGTCCGTCTTCTCAGAGGACTTTCCGGTGGAGAGATACTCGGGGGCGATGTGGCCGATCGTCCCACGGACAGCGGTCGTCACGTGGGTGTCCTTGTAATCCATGAGCTTGGCGAGGCCAAAGTCACCCACCACGGCTTCAAAGTCTTCGTCCAACAGGATGTTGGCGGCTTTCACGTCGCGGTGAATGATCTTGGGATCACAGTGGTCGTGCAAGTAGGAGAGACCTCTGGCTGATCCCAGCGCGATCCTGGCCCTTGTTTCCCATTCAAGAGGGGGATCATTTTCCGTGCGTTCTATACAAAATCAAAGCATCAGGAATGAAATCAGAAATATGCAAACTAAAGTTGGACTACAGAAAACAAAGAAAAACAAAAGTAAAAATGGTTTACATGCTTTTGACACAAATTTCTAGCACTTTGTTTTCAATTAAATGCAGATGAAAAGCTTTGAGTAGTGAGAAAGAATAAGGTACCTCGAAGGCGCGACGCGACACTCCCATTAGCCATGTATGGATATACAAGCAACCGCTCTGTTGGAGTCATGCAGAATCCACGGAGCCGAAGCAGATTCCTGTGCACTGCCATGCTAATCAATTCAACTTCTGTTTGGAACTGGAGCTCTCCGCCAGGGGTGCGTTCCTCCTTTAATCTCTTCACCGCTACCAGTGAACCATCCGACAGTCTCCCTTTGTACACCTTTCCAAAACCACCTCTTCCTAGGACATTCCTATTGTTAAAATTATCTGTGGCAACTTGAAGCTCTCTCAGTGAAAACCTCTTGAGTTGTCCTAGGTGAACTTCAGGATCCTCCTCACCTGAATCGAAAGGAGAGCATAAAAATGAAATGAATAGCACAGATGACAACAACCGCACAGTGGTATATAATACCGACCAGGGACATCAAAGAATTGCTCTTCAGGTTTTCGCCTCCGCCACAATGCGTATCCAATAGCAGGCACAGCAATCAGAAATGCAGTGCCAGCCGCAACGCCTCCAGCAATTGCTCCAGTGCTGGACACGCCTGAGGGAACAGAATTAACAAAGTTAGGATATGTCATGTACCATAGTTTGATCATGTCAGTGCTTCGCCCTTATGCATATCTCAAACAGTAACATGATATGACAGAATATACAGCCAATCACCGTACCTTTTGATGAAGCTGGTGATGGGGGATTGTATGGAGGGGGTGGAGAAAATGGAGGAGCCCCAGGACAAGGCTTTGTAGTACCAGGGCCACAAAGATTTGGGTTGTTAGCAAAACTGTGACAAAAAGGTTAGAATTGTCAACATCAGAAGACACAGGTTTTTGTTTTCAACTGGCAGAAGAACTGCATCACAAGATGCAATTAAGCATCCAAATTCATCCAGAAATTACCTTATAGGTGTAAACAGAGAAAATGAACCACTTGATGGCACCCCTCCTGAGAGATTGTTGTTTGAGAGATCCCTGCAAGATTGTCAAAACACTTTTTGCTGTTATCTAACATCCTGAACAGCTGTAATGATGTATAAAAGGGCAACAGGTAACTTACAGAACTTGGAGAGTGTTGATATTGGTCAGCGTTTTCGGAATTTGGCCAGAAAGACTGTTGTTATTAAGACGGCTGTCCTTGCAAGTAGATATCCAAAGAAATAAAAATGTTACAATCATTCCAATAGTCAATAGATAAGCTTAAAGATAATGTAAAAAGTAACTAGACAATGGGTTTTGCCTTTCATTTTAAAAATAAAAGAAAAAGACACAAATGGATAAGTGAATGATCGATGTTATGAAAACCTTAGTATCTACTAACACAAAGTGAAGAGTGCATTTGGAGGATAACTTTGTGCAAACCTATTGTTGGGCACATCATACATATATTACTGTTATGTAAGAACTTTCTATTTCTCCACACCATTGTCAGATAAATCATGACCGAATAACAATCAGATAATTTACACTAACAGGATCAACATATATTGATGGGCAATGCCAGATGAACATGTCACTTCTGTAACCAGGGCAATTGAATTAACTTACAGAAACCGCAACTTTGATAGTTGGCCCAAGGTGTCAGGAATGCCTCCAGTGAAGTTGTTGAGGTACAAATCCAAACTGACCAGGTTAGTTAAGTTCCCCAGTTCAGGTGGTATTGGCCCACTTATGTTGTTACTGTAAAGTTCTCTGTTGCAAAATGATGAAACATAACTTCAACACGAAGGCGACCTATGTATTGTAGGGTACAATATTTATTGGAAAATATATACGGTAAGAAAAAGTAAGAGAAGTGAGAACTGTTGGGCGTCAGACAAAAGGAGACACAATGCACCCAAAAGCATGCACACATGTTTCGGAAGCTCCAAAACTAAGCAATGATGCTAAACCAATATTGGAATTCAAAGATGCACCTATATGGCATCATGAAACTATTAGCTCAATTATCAAAATCATGGATGTGGAAACTTACAGATATTGCATATTTTTCAATTGCCCAAGCTGTGGCACCAACGGACCTGATAGTTGTGCATTTCCAAGATCACTAGCAAAAGAAAGACAGTACATATTCAAATGGTCAGTCTTTCACCTCAAAGGGAGAATAAACAAAAACATCTTTGATCAACTTACAGTCTGATGACACTGTTATCAGGGTTACAAGTAACATGGAACCATGTACATGGATTAACCAGAGTTGGATCCCAACTCTGCAGCACATTGTTGTTATCTTTCAGGCTTTGCCGTAGGCTGTAAAGAGCATCACCTGCCATTGAGGTATCATCACAATAAGCAATAATCTACCCATTAGAAATTTAAGAGGATGCATAGGTTTTCCCCTTCATTAATATGCCGTTAAGATATTAATGTTCTTATATGTGGTTAAACCCATCTTTTATTTTGGCAGACAATACCTTTTCCAATGGTAAAAGAGCATATCAAGTGTCAAGCATCATGGATTCAACGCGCAATATGACTAGCATCTAGACTAGTAATTACTCTTATAGGGGTTCGGTTACCATGGTAGTGTAATCTTTTAATCACGAGTACATACCTAAGCGTTACTATCCACTTCAAGGATAGATCCACCATGGAAAAAAATCACTAGCATTTAAGACAACACGGTTTCTTTCCACACGTGTAGAATATGGTAAAAACACACTATGTGAACAATGCACTCTTAATGATTAAGCCATGTTTTCCAATTATTCGCAATTACTTCACACGTCCGTAGGATGCTCGGTTTTAAGAAAGTAACGTACGCATTCAGTTTTTTTTTCGTTATGTAGCTTCAGTTCATTCTAAATGGCACAGCTTTATTTAGGTAGCAAGTACAGGTTGTTCGTTAACAACGTACCGTTAATATATCAGTCCATATCTAAGATGCCTGAACAAATTAATGAGGCAATTATTACTAAGTATACTGATCTCCCCATCTCCCAACCCAAACAGACAAGGTTCAGTAATCAGAATTTCTTTCCTCCAGCTTCCATGGCTACTAATGCTATCTTTAGCCAAATAAACAAAAACAATCATCTTAGTTCAGATTCAATGGCGAAATGGAATGAAAATTTACTGTGTAGCAGTGAATCAAAGACCAAAGCTTTGCATCAGAAAAAAAAATAAGCCTTGCATATGCACCTTCACAGAAAGAACTTAAAAGAAACAATTTTAACACAGCGAACAATCCTTCCTGCCCATTCATAGTTAACGTAGAAAACTCCTTTTGGAACCTTGAGGCCCAAAATAGTTCTAGACGCTGACATGAGTAGAAAGCAGAATCTACACTTGTGTGCATAGACTGCATTTGCTCCAGAACGAATTGCCTTCCAGGTTTGTGTCAACCACCCTTTCCAGATGTAACAAAACAACGCCCGTCATACAAACATTGCCGCATGGTACAAAATGACAAAACACTAGGCGAGACAAACACCCCGGCCCCCAAAGCAATCACTCCAATCAGTCAAAGCGCTGGAAATGGGAACCATAGGCTATCGTTTCATCCCCTGTTCAGTCCCCGCCCATCAACAGAGGCTTGTAGAACTAACAAACACTAGTTTTCCGGACACCACCCCCAGATTTTCAGCCATTATCCCCCCTAGAAGGAAATTCGCTCCGCTGTGGACTACTCATCGAACCTTGAAGAAAATAAACCACAAATTACATGAAGCAGCAGTGTCATACGCATACCCTCCGTGTTGGCGACAACCGGGCTCACGCCGACCACCACCAACAATACCACCGCCGACCACCACCACCTCAGCGACGCCGCCATCCCGCCGACGCCCGACCCGCGCCTCTCGGGAGCCAAAACCGCGGGCACGCAGGTTACCACTGCGCCGCCTCGTGAGCTGACAACGCCGCCAGGACCTCGCTCAGCTTACGCCGCCGCCGTGACAGCTCGGCCACCGCTCCCCTCCGACGGGAAGCGAGAGAGAGTTTTCTCTCTCTTATATATATATTTTTTACCTGTGTTTTTTCTTCAAGCTCGGGGGTTTTAAAAACTTTGGCGAGGCTTGCGTGTGGAGTCCGACCCCAAAAATGTTCCACTGGTAAACGAGGGACACGCGAGGGGGGGGGGAGATCAAAGTTACGCCGCGTTATCCGGGTAACTTTACTGACAGGTGGGGTCAAAAAAGATGGTCCCATATGTCGGCCGGAGAAACTTGTTCGTCCGGTGCGGGTTTTCGTTTTGTGCGAGTATGCGAGTGCGATGAGGACGGACAGCGGCAAGGCACAAGCGCTGACGTGGGCGTGATGCCGTGTTGGGGATTTCGTGGACGCGGTCCTCGTACACTCGTCCCCAGATCACTCATTCATCACTTGTAAGTTAATCGAGAAAGCTTGGGCCTTGTTTAGTTACCCAAAAATTTTGCAAAATTTTTCAGATTTTCTGTCACATCGAATCTTTAGACGTATGCATGAAGTATTAAATATAGATGAAAATAAAAATTAATTGCACAGTTTGGTCGGAATTGACAAGACGAATCTTTTGAGCCTAGTTAGTCTATAATTGGACAATATTTGTCAAATACAAACGAAAGCGCTACTATTGCTATTTTGCAAAACTTTTTGGAAGTAAACAAGGCCTTTTCCTCAAGGGCTTATCCAGGAAATGCGTTTTCTCTTTTTCCTTTCTATCATTTCCCCTTTTCTAAGGGGAAAAGTGACAAAGGTGCGATCATCACATAGTCCATTTTCTTTCCTCTACAATCTACTACTCCACGATGAACAATGAGTTGTATGGTTTTTGATATATCTTTGGGTATGGTTTGTTGTCCATGGAGTTTGAATCAATTTTGCCTCAAACGTCTTGTTTCTGGTCGGTACCTCATTTGGAAGAGCCGAAACAAAGCATGTTTTAACACACAATGATCCGCGCACGAGTGCAAATTGTATCATCGTGCAGGTTTAGCACCACGTGGATGAGGTTCTCACAGAACCTCGGTTATCGGTTTGAGAACATACTATGTGGCATCGCATTCAATGAGAACCACAAGTTACCAGATGTGAATGTAAACCAAAACAAACTATATTTTAGACACATTCATCTGCACGGGGTACAAACTCTATCATTGTGCAGATTTAACGATCGTGTGAATGAGGTTCTTACTAGAAACTTCGGTTATTGGTCGAGAGCATATCGCGTCACGACGCATTCATACACACGTGGGTACAAGTGTACCGCCGTGCAGATTTAGCACAGTGTGAAATGAAGTTCTCACAAAATTCCGGTTATCGGATAAGAACATATCATGTAGCAAACGCATTCATATAGAACCACGGTTACCAACTACACTAGTATTTTATCTCGAGCCTTCTATGAACACTTTTGTGAATGGGACTTTGCTCTGAGGTGGAGTTAGAGCAAAATAGGGGACTCAACACTATATGGGATGCCAATGGTAATATAGTATCATAAAAATATAAAAGTTTTGGTTTGAGCTGGGTGCCATCCACAACAAACAATATAGATTCGCCCTCAAACTTTGCCATATTGCACCGTTATGAGTCAATTAACCATGTTTCCTTTCCATCCTCAAAAGAACACTACCTAGAGGCCTACTGGATTTTAAATTTCCAAGACATCACTAGCCAACTGTTTTTGGTTTTGATAAATCGAATCCTCGCGCTAAATTCCCATACATGTTTTAGAAGTACTTTCTTTTCCTTCATGGCCCTTGTATATCTTGTTTTTCAAAGATCATGTGCTTACATTTCTGGGGACTCTTATGCAAAATGAGGTTTATCTCCGGGCCAAAAAGAAAAAAAAACATTAGCAGTTTCCGTTCTACTCCAACCGTCCAGCTTATCGTTTTTGGCAGTATTTTAATGTACAGCTTGAATGCTACTCCAGTACTTGCATACTTGCATTTTAGCAGCAATACTGGTACTACTTTACATCACTGCCCTTGTTTTTCTGCCTACGCACAGACAAGAAACGTACAGTACGTTATTTCCGGAAACAAGGCGTACCGTTCCCATACGACCCGGAGGAGCAGCAGTACGCTGTACGCCGGTACGGCAGGTCCATGGAACTCGTACTGCACTGCCCTCGGAGGCTCGGACCCACCAGTCAGAAGTCCTGGTGTGGTCAAAGAACCGTCCCGTCCCCTCGGTCGTGACGGGGGTCCGGTGCAACCCCAACACCCGTAATCCCGTACGGCCGCCTGCAGAGGCTGCAGCCACAGGCCGGCAGGCCCACCCGCGCGCTCCGTCCTGTCAGGGCCCCGCCCAATGGGGAGGCGTCACGCAAAGCGTCGAGGTCGAGGCGGGGTGCTTGCCGTTCCGGTTGGCGGAGTGATGACGCAGGGATTTTTCTTGCTCCAAGCGCGCGGAGAGCCACGATTTTTGTTCCAATGATTGCGGGGCCCAGCGAGGCGCCAGCTCGGATTTCGGTCAAGATGCTGGACCACGCGGTCTACATCCACAGTTAGCTTTTCATGAAACTGGATTGAGGCCTTGTTTACTCTAATTTTTTTTTTGCAAAATAAGTACCACTTTTATTTGTATTTGACAAATATTATCTAATCATATACTAACTAAGCTCAAAAGATTTGTCTCTTAAATTACAAATAAACTATACAATTAGTTATTATTTTTATCTATATTTAATGTTTCATGCATGTTCCGTAAGATTCGATGTGACGTCTGAAAATTTTTTCAAAATTTTTTTGAGAATTAAACAAGGTCTGACTGGAGTGCATGCGAGGCTGAAAAAAAACCCTGACATACCCTTTTCATCTAGCTAGAATTTCAACATATAGCATACTTCATTTGATTTTTGTTCAAAGACCGCTTCCTATCACGGAGAGTGTGAGGCTAGTTGGTCAAGACCACCACCAAGGCTATCGTGTTGGGCTTGCCATTATCTCTTCCAACTGCTTTTCTCCTTCCATCTTGGATCTTAATGTTGGATCCATGATATTACTCTAACTAGCTAAGCTGAAATATTTTACTTTAACCACCATAATCATATCTATTGGCATTTTCCCCGTAACTTATTTGACCTCACACTTTACTTTCCAACTAAAGTTTTGTCGGTTGTCATGAGTTGACTTGCCTTCCCAAACATCTTCTTAGGGCATGCATTGTGAAGTGCAACTCTTTTAATGTAACCTCGCCTGAATTGTAACCCGGTTGGCATGTAGCAAAGTCATGTCGAAGAGAATCTATTGTATGCTCTAGGCAATAGAAAAGTAAGCATAAAAGAATGAAGTTTGAGATGTGTTCCATTACAAAGGGAAGTAACGTTGGATGAAGCTCGAGACCATTGATCCCGATCGATCGATGATGCCTATGTTCTATACAAATTAGAGTTTATCTCAAGCTAAATCAATTTAGATCTATGGCTAGCTTGAAAATCAACTATACTCCCGAATGGCATCGATTGGATGGGCACCATAGGGGCTCGTATATATAGCGGGCTTCACCAAACTTCCCCTATTTCCGTTTCACACAACTATCACTCTCTTCCCATAGTATTAGCAAATTTGTCAGAACCAACGACTCCTTTTTGCACCTCAAGGTGTCCCTTGCACGTGGCACACCCTACGACCACCCGCTCACGTCCTCTTATGTGTGTCATGTGCTTCCCAATCCCACCTACAATACCAACAAACAACTCGCATGCTCACATGTCACATCGCAAGGGCAACACCAACTATGCGTGGTTCTACCACACGTGCATGTCTCCTGTTCAAATTGCATGGAGTTATGCTAGAGGGTTAGTTGGTCAAGATCACCACCAAGGCTTTCTCCTTCCATCTTGGATCTTAATGTTGGATCCATGATGTTACTCTAACTGTCTCCATTGGGATATTTTACTCTAATCACCATAGTCATGTCTATTGGAATTTTCCCTAAAACTTATTCGACCTCACACTTCACTTTCTAACTAAAGTTTTATCGGTTGTCACGAGTTGACTTGCCTTCCCCAACATCTTTTTAGCCATGCATTGTGAAAGTGCAACGCTTTTAATGTAACTATGAGAGTGATAAATTAATTTTGTTTTGGTTGAAAGGATTGTGACAGGGAGTCAAAATTTGGTGGCAACTCTAGGTTCTATGGTAACCACTGGTCGTGGATACCGGTAAGAAGTTGAAGCTTGCAAAGTCATAGGAACTGGTGCCCTGCAGGCCCTGCTGTTTGCATGTACGTGTACTTTACACAAAATTTTGGCCTTAAAAAATAAGCTTGTTTGGAACGGAATGCAAAATAGAGTAAAGAAGAAAAAACAGTGAAAACGAATGATTAGAAAACACAGAAAAACTTATAGGAATGTGTGTTTGGAACACATGAATATAAGTAGATGTTGGCTCCTCCATTCTAGTGAATAAGGACTTGTTCGTCCCTCCATTCAGATGTAGGTAAACTTTCCAAGAGCGTGAAGTGGATATTTTATTTCTTCTATTTTATATAGGAAAGGAAACCTTCATTCAAAACACCATCAGATGTAGTTAAGCAAAACATAGGAATTGTATTATTTGAAATTCCTATGAAAATCCTTCAATAAAAACAAGCCGTTATATGTTTTTATTAGTATGTTTGACCCATTTAGCAATAATGTCTGTCTTCCTTTTTACCCAGGAAATACTTGTACTAGACTTGTAGGTCATTTTGGTTGTGGTAGTTAGTGGAAGGAAAGAGGGGCTTAGACATCTTTATTTGTTTGGTGGGCCGGGAGTGGGAGTTTTGGTTGCATAGAGAATATGAGTTTAGAGTAAACTTCAACCAACTGGAAGGGCGGTAATTAAATAGGGAGTACTCCGTATGCTTTTATATGTAAAATGAATATCATCACTGTTCATCATGACTTGTGATAAATATTGCACTATGAAGCATATATACCAAGTATAGGATATCGATTCTCTCTTGAAATACGCTCTTAATTCGCTACAGAAACCTAATAGAATATTAGCGCTATAAAATAAATTTGTATCATAATTCTGTCTATCAGCTTCCACTCATAATTCCCATACCCTTGTTAATGCTTAGCATCACTAAATGCGCAGTTGCTTGCGTTGAGTTGAGCGGGTAGCAGTATACGTACTTCGCTGACACGAAAAAGACGTGAGGGTAATTAATTTGATTAATTTCAGGACCATGATGACGCCAGGCCTGATAACGGCCGCCGGCCCGGGTAAGAAACAGATACGTTTGGAGGAGCTGTTTTAGGCCTAGTTCAGGCCCAACTAGAAATTCTGAACCCATGCGACCCTGTGTGTTTCTAAGTTGCGTTATATGCTTCCATTGATCCATTAACCAGTGGAACAGGATTTCCTAATAGTAACAAATAAAAAGAAATAAAATGGAACAGGACAGGAAGCTTCAAGCTTGCTCAGCCTATGCCCAATTCGCTGACGAGTGATATTTGTACGAAGTACTATCTCTAAATACGTACATAAATACGCTCGGTTGCTGACGAGCGTACGTACATTTCATCACGATTCCATTGAGGACTCTATCATGTAGTCTAAAGTTATCTATTAACTCGAACAATGTGGATTTGGAGTCTAAATAAGATTTGGTGTCTTATTTTTTCTATCTCTTTCTTCAATAAATACGGTGCCACATCAGTAAAATACCATAAATAATATGTAATTAATTGTCTTAGACTCTATAATAAAATCTTGCATTGGGAGTGCCTGATCCATTCCGCCGTCCATCGCCCCTGTTTAGTTCCCTACCCAAAATTTTTTCATCCATCCCATCGAATCTTTGAAGACATGTATGGAACATTAAATGTAGATAAAAAAATAAACTAATTACACAGTTTAGTTAAGAATCGCGAGACGAATCTTTTAAGCCTAGTTACTCTATGATTAGCCTTAAGTGCTACAGTAACCC